>Ga0194127_10001417_pt1 | contig 35209 bp, 29 predicted proteins | sample TA2KigC100mmetaG_FD_148624 | JGI IMG/M metagenome (GOLD analysis project Ga0194127, IMG submission 148624) | Freshwater microbial communities from Lake Tanganyika, Tanzania - TA2015036 Kigoma Deep Cast 100m | ecosystem: Environmental > Aquatic > Freshwater > Lake | place: Tanzania: Lake...
GCAATATCAATTCTTTTTCCCTTTTGCTTGACACCATCCCACCAACTCTGTTAGCATTTTGAAAATTTTTCAAACCGGAGAGGCGATCCTTGATCAAGCTGGCAGGAATCCAGATATCTTGCAGTGAGGAGAAAGAAAAGACTATAGAAAAAGCGACAAAATTTGCGCAAATTGCTGTTGAGCGGGGGGCCCATATCATCTGCTTTCAGGAGCTGTTTACTACCCACTGGTTTCCAAGAGAGATGAACCCCGGCCATTTTCTTTTGGCCGAGACAGTGGAAGGCCCAACCGTAATGAGGATGCGAGAATTGGCAAAACAGCACGGGGTGGTTTTGGTCTGTCCCATTTTTGAAAAAGACAAGGAGGCGTTTTATAATTCTGCGGTGGTCATCAATACGGAAGGAGAGGTTTTGGGAATCTATCGGAAGGTCCATGTTCCACAGATTCCCCTCTGGGAAGAGAGGTTCTACTTCTCTTCAGGCAACCTCGGGTTTCCTGTGTTTCAAACGAAATTTGGAATGATCGGCGTTCAAATCTGCTGGGACAATTTTTTCCCGGAGGGATCCAGAATATTGGCCCTGAAGGGGGCCCAGATCATCTTTGCCCCTACGGCAGCCGCCTTTGCCTCACAGGAAAGATGGAGGACAGTGATTTCGAGCCATGCGATGACCAATGGTGTGTTTATCTTCAGGGTGAACCGGGTGGGAAGCGAAGAGAAACAGGATTTCTATGGTAAATCTTTCTGTGTGTCTCCGGAAGGGGAATTGATGGACAAACCAAGCGGAATGAAGGAAGGCATCGCCTTGATTGACGTCGACCTTAAACACATTGACCGGGCCAGAAAGGAATGGCCTTTTTTAAAAGAGAGGAAACCGGAAACGTATCGGGAGATCATCCTTTAACAATGAAAACGATCACAGGCCTTGGGTAAAGGTTACGGTTACGAAGCCCCTGCCTACCGGCAGGCAGGCGTTTCGGTTACCGGTAACGGTTACGTGTAAAGAATTAAGAACCGATAAACGTTACCTTTTACTAACGATACGGGCATCGTTACCCTTACCGTTAGAGTTTGTTTTTTAGGCAAGAGGAGAAAATGAATAAGCGAAAATTTATTAAAGAGTATTTAGAGCCGATACTCATCGCCATATTGATCGCTCTTTTTATTCGAACCTTTATTGTTCAAGCCTTTAAAATTCCCTCCAGTTCGATGGAACCAACCCTTCAGATCGGGGATCATATCCTTGTCAGTAAATTTATTTATGGGATTAAAATCCCTTTTACCCAGGCCAAACTGTTTCAATATAAAAATCCTCAGAGAGGAGATGTGATCGTTTTCATCTTTCCTAAAGACTCTTCAAAGGATTTCATCAAGAGAGTGGTTGGAATCGGCGGGGATCGGGTCGATATCGAGGGGGAGAAAGTTTATATCAATGGAAAGCAAATGGAGGACCCGTGGGGGTATTACGACACAAAAAACGAGTGGAGGAGAACCCTTGGCCCCGTGGGCCCTTTTGAACATGTGGTTGTGCCGGAAGATCACCTCTTTGTCCTGGGAGATAACCGGGACAACAGTCAGGACAGCCGTTTTTGGGGGTTTGTCCATCTGAGCGAGGTGAGGGGGAAAGCTTTTATCATTTATTTTTCAGGACCAAGTTTCTTAAATATTTTATTCCCGTGGATATGGGATGAGATCAGGTGGGGAAGGTTTGGCAAGTTCATTTATTGATTTCGGAAGACATTTGTTTTGGCCCATTCGATATCTTTTCTGATCTGCTCGATTAACATTTCTATTGAAGTAAAACGGATTTCATCACGGATTCTTTTCGTAAAGCACACCTGGAGGTCCTCGCCGTAAATCTCACGATCAAAGTTTAAGATATGAACCTCCAATGACACAGCGTTTGCATTAAAGGTCGGATTGAATCCGATATTGGCAAGGCCATTGAAACCCTGGCCATGCAAATTCACCCTGACCGCATACACCCCGGGTTTGGGATAAAGCTCTTCAGTCATTTCAAGATTGGCCGTGGGAATACCAAGAGTATGACCCCTTTTCGCCCCCTCGATCACACGCCCGATCACCGGATAATCTCTTCCCATTAATTTCGAAGCCTTTTCCACCTCTCCATTCCCGATAAGGTCTCTGATCTTGGAACTGCTGACGATGGCGTCATCAACGATTAATGCCTCCACCACCTCGACTTCAATTCCAAATCTGGCGCAATTTTCTTTAAGGGAATCCACATCCCCGCTCTTCTCTTTGCCAAATCGATAATTATATCCGACAAGGATCTTTTTAGCTCCGACTTTCCCCGCCAGGATGCTTTTTACAAATTCAGGAGGTGAAAGCCATGCAAAAGCCATGGTAAATTGAATGCAAAGGACTTTGTCCACCCCGGTTTCTTCGATGAACATCATTTTCTTTTTAAACGGGGTGAGCAGGGGAGGGCATTGATCGGGGGAAAGTATTTTCAGGGGATGGGGTTCAAAGGTGATGACAACGGATTCCCCGCCAATCTTTCTGGCTTCCTCTTTGACTTTTTTAAATATTCTCTGGTGCCCGAGATGAACGCCATCAAAATTTCCCAGTGTGACCACGGGATTCCTGAAGGGTTCTTTTAAATTTTCAATTCCTTTGATGATTTCCATGGCGATAATTTTCGTCTTGATTAAAAATTAGCGCTTATCATTGTCGAAACTCGTATCGAGGCTCGTATAGGGAATCTGGATGCTCGAGCTTCATTTTCCGAGTTTCGGGCTTCGATGCCAGCATCGTCACCGTTAAACGCTGATGGGGGGTTCAACGTATGATCACTTGACTTTAATCGAAAAAAATATAAAATAGTATCTGACTTTTTTCAATGCAGTGATTTGCAGAGGCCGAAGTGGCGGAATTGGTAGACGCGCTAGATTCAGGGTCTAGTGGGGAGTAGTCCCCGTGGGGGTTCAAGTCCCTTCTTCGGCACCAACCTTCCTATTAAGATGGTTTATCGGTTAAGGTAAGGATGCCCGTATCGTTGATAAAAGGTTACGTTTAACGGCTTTAAATTCTTTTTACGTAACCGCATAACGATTCACGAAACGGGCTTCGTAACCGTGTCCCCATTACTGGTTACCTGGTTTTTGAAGAAAGATTCATGTCGAATTTGAAGAAGTCGGTGGTTGCAACCAATCGGGTCGAAGTTTTTGAAGTGGGTCCTGTTCCTTCCTTGAAACATTCAAGAACTCCTCCTTTATCCGAACCCATCTGGCCTGTTTTAGGATCGATCTTCATAAACTCGATCCCTTCGGGAATAGGGAAGGCTTTAATGTCTTTGTCCTTCAACGCCCTTGACATAAAAGCGACCCAGATGGGAGAGGCCGCACGAGCGCCGGTCTCATTTTCACCAAGGGACCTCTCTTCATCGAAACCCACCCATACACCGGTGAGGAGTTCGGGAGTATAACCGACAAACCAGGCGTCGAAAAATTGATCGGTTGTGCCTGTTTTTGCCGCCACAGGCCTTTCGAGCGCTTTTGCCCTCCATCCTGTTCCACTCCGAACCGCGCTCTCGAGAAGGTGTGTGATGAGAAAAGCTGTTTGAGTACTGATGACCTGGTCGACATGATTTAATTCGCCGGGATGATTGAGGGGGAGATGCTCTTCGAGTAAATTTCCGTCCCGGTCGAGAATTTTTTTAATAAAAAGAGGTGTGAACTTTTTCCCCTGATTGCCAAAGACAGCATAGGCTTTCGTTAATTCATAAAGCGAGAGACCCGAAGAACCCAGAGCCATGGCAAGGTTGTCGTGGAGTGAAGATGATATCCCAAGAGTTCGGGCATAATCCCTGATGTAATCAATTCCGATATCGCGGGCAATCTTCACGGTGACGACATTCATCGAATGGGTGAGCGCATTTCTGAGGGTGGTCGGCCCCATAAATTTGTCTTCAAAATTTTTCGGTCTCCATTTTTTGTTTCCGAATTCGAACACGATCGGAGCGTCAACAACAATCGAAGCAGGGGTATAACCTTTATCTAAAGCCGAAGCGAAGATAATGGGTTTAAAAGCTGATCCGCTCTGTCTTCTGGCCTGGGTAACCCGGTTGAACTGACTTTTTCTGAAATCTCTTCCGCCCACCATTGCCCTGACATATCCCGAATCTAATTCGAAGCAGAACAATGCCCCTTCTAAAATGGAAGCCATCTCGCCGGGGCGGTACTTCTGTCTGTTTTCTATCTCTTTTAATCCGGATTCAAGCGCTTCCTGAGCGATGTTTTGGGCATAGAGATCGATGGTTGTATGGACCTGGAGGCCGCTTTTATAAAGGGCATCTTTTCCATATCTCTCTTCGATATATCTCCTCACATGCTCGACAAAATGGGGGGCTTTTTCAAAAGAAAGGCTTTGCTTTCCCTTAACCTTTAACGGGGCCTGTAATGCTCTCAGAGATTCACTATGAGAGGTATATCCTTCTTCAACCATCCGGTTCAGAATGTAGATCTGCCTCTTTCTTGCTTGTTCGGGGTGTTGATGAGGAGAATATTTGGAGGGGGCCTGGGGAAGTCCTGCAAGCAGGGCGGATTCCGCAAGATTCAGCTCTTGAACATCCTTTCCGAAATAATTTTCAGAAGCAACTGCAACTCCATAAGCTCCGTGTCCTAAATAGATTTGATTAAGATAGAGATGAAGTATCTCCTCCTTGGAAAGATACTTCTCAATTTTAAAGGACAGGATGGCCTCACGTATCTTCCTCGAGAAACTCTTTTCTGGGGTAAGGAGAAGCGACTTGACAACCTGCTGAGTGATGGTGCTGCCGCCCTGTACGATCTCTCCGGAGAAGATATTTTTAAAAAGCGCTCGCAAAATAGCCCAGTAGTCCAATCCCTTATGCTGAAAAAATCTGGCGTCCTCTCCTGCGACAAAGGCTTGAATTAAATGATTGGGGAGCCTATCAAGAGAGATGACCTCTCTCTTCTCCATAAAAAATTCTCCAATCAGCTCTCCATTTTCAGAAAAAATTTTGGTGATGGCAGGAGGTTTATAATTCTTTAAACTTTCAATGCTTGGAAGATCGTGGCTGAAATAGAAGTAGGAGACGCCTCCAAATACAATGATGGAAGTTAGAGATACCATCAGTATTGAAATCAAAACCTTAGCCGTTTTTTCTGTTAAAGGTGATTTCATAATTATTATAAGATGTTAGAGCAAAGAACATCAGATATTTCTTGACTTCTTAGCCCAAAATATACAATAATGACGGAGATTTTTCAATTACTTTCCATTTGTCTCCTTCCCTCCTGATGGAGAGAATAAAGGAGCAATCCATGGCCCATAAACCACTCGAGACACTTTCAATCTTGATCCCTGTTTATAATGAAGTAGATAATATCTTGCCATTGTTTGAAAGATTAAGCGCGGCGCTTAAGAAGACAGACAGGCCTTATGAAGTGATCTTCATTGATGATGGGAGCACGGATGGAACCCTGGACGCCTTAATAGACATCAACCGCAAAAATCAGAATATAAAGATGATCAGTTTTACCCGTAATTTTGGTCAGACGGCGGCATTGAGCGCCGGGATCGATTCCTGCAAGGGAGATATTATCATTCCGATGGATGGTGATCTTCAAAATGATCCGGAGGATATTCTCCTTCTTCTCCAAAAAATCGAGGAAGGTTACGATGTTGTGAGCGGATGGAGAAAAGACCGCAAAGATCCCTTCTTGAACCGAAGATTGCCATCCGTCATTGCCAACAAGATGATTTCGTTCATCGGCGGCGTTCACCTTCATGATTACGGGTGTACGTTGAAGGCGTATCGAAAAGATATTTTGAAGAATATCCGTCTCTATGGCGAGATGCACCGTTTCATTCCCATTTATGCAAAGTGGGTGGGGGCCCATGTGACTGAGGTTCCTGTTAAACATCTTGCAAGAAAGGCCGGTTCTTCAAAATATGGAATAGGCAGAGTCTTCAAAGTGATTCTAGATCTGATGGTGGTGAAGTTCCTTATGTCCTATTCGCAAAAACCCATCTATGTCTTCGGTGGAATGGGGCTGTTGATGGTTTTAGGCGCTTTTATCTCCGGGGGATACGCCATTTACCTGAAACTCTTAAAGGGGGTTTCATTTATTTTAACCCCTTTGCCACTGTTAAGCGTCCTTCTTTTAATGCTGGGTTTTCTTTCCATTCTAATGGGTTTTTTGGCGGAGATCCTGACCAGAACTTACTACGAATCGCAAGGAAAACCCACTTATCATATTAAGGAGACCATCCCATAGTATAAATATGGATGAACGTTTATCGTTGTCGAATCTCGTATCGAAGCAAGAGGCTCGAAATTTGAAGCTCGAGTATCGAGCATCCATATACGAGCCTCCCTGCCTGCCGGCAGGCAGGGATACCAGCTTCGACAACGTCAAACGTCAATTTCAGCTCAACGATACGGGCCTCGTTACCCTTACCATTAGACTTTTTAGGCAATTAGTATGTGCGGCATCGTAGGATTTCTCACCTCAAATCCATCCGATATTCCCGACCACCAAATTCTACAAAGGATGCGGGATCTCCTGACCCATCGCGGACCAGACGACCAGGGCGAGCATATTCGGTCCCTGAATGAAAAAGGTCCTTTTCTCTTTTTGGGACATCGACGATTAAGCATCATCGATCTGGTTTCAGGTCAACAACCCCTTTCTAATGAGGATGGAACGGTATGGGTCCTCTTTAACGGAGAGATATATAATTTCAAAGAATTGAGGGATAGATTAAGAACACTTGGCCACCGGTTTGCGACAAATTCAGATACCGAAGTCATCGTCCATTCCTATGAAGAATATGGAGAAGGATGTTTCAAGCGCCTGAATGGGATGTTTGCCATTGGAATCTGGGATGAGCGAAAAAAACAACTCATCCTTGCGAGGGACCGGCTCGGAAAGAAACCTCTCTATTATAGCGCTCTCCCCGGCACTTTCTTATTTGCTTCAGAATTGAAAGCGATTATGGCCTACCCCAAATTCAAACGAAAGATTGCCCCCCTCTCTCTGATGAAATATCTTTTCTATGAATTTATCCCCTCACCGCATACCATCTTTGAAGATGCCATGAAACTCCCGGCTGCCTCCTACCTGATCTGGAGAGATGAAAAAACGGAAATAAAAAGATATTGGTCCCCCTTCGATATGGAAGTGATAAAAGACATTTCAGAGGAGGAGGCTGAGTCGAGAATAATCGATCTCCTGAGAACATCAGTCAAAAGGAGACTCATCAGCGATGTCCCTCTGGGTATTTTTTTAAGCGGAGGAATTGATTCAAGCGCGGTGGCCGCCTTTGCCCAAAGAGAAGTGCCAGGAAAGGTAAAAACATTTTCGATCGGCTTTGAAGACCCATCGTTTGACGAATCAGGATATGCCTCCCTTGCATCTACTTTTCTCGAAACAGAACATTATGAACAGAGGATGACCCCTGAGGATATGCTTGCCATTGTTCCCCAATTGCCCGATATCTTAGATGAGCCGATGGCTGATGCCTCCATCTTGCCCACCTATCTTCTTTCTAAATTCACAAGGAAGCATGTAACAGTCGCATTGGGTGGAGACGGAGGAGATGAGTTGTTTGCGGGGTATCCCACCTATCTTGCTCATCAACTGGCTAACCCTTATGAAAATTATTTAGGTTTGCTTCATCCACTCGCAACCTATCTTGGGAATTTACTTCCCGTATCCGATAATAACATCAGTTTCGATTTCAAGGTGAAGAAATTCCTCTCCGGCATCGGCTATCCTGATGGGATCAGAAATTCGATCTGGTTAGGTTCCTTTCCTTTCATGGAAAATGAAAAAGTATTATCTGATGAAATTCGTACCCAATTCAATCGGGATCGATTGGTTGAGGACCTCGCGCGATATGAGAAGGATTATCCATTGAATGACCGAATGACCCTGCTACAATACCTCGATTTAAAACTCTATCTCCAGGAAGCGATTCTGGTAAAGGTAGATCGAGCCAGCATGGCCTGTTCTCTTGAGGTGAGAGCGCCTTTTCTGGATTATGAGTTAGTCGAGTTTGTAATGAGGCTTCCTTCCAGGCTGAAATTTAAAGGATTTACATCGAAATACATTTTAAAAAGAGCGATGAAGAAATTTCTTCCGCCCGAGGTGGTCCATAGGCCCAAAAAAGGATTTGGCGTTCCCATTGCCAAATGGGTAAAAGGGCCGCTGAAGGAGTTGTTTAGAAATATGCTGTCGCTGGAGAGAATAGAAAGGGAAGGGTTCTTAAGCCAAGAATATGTGGCTACCCTGCTTGAAGATCACCTAAAAAACAAGAAGGACAACCGAAAACCACTCTGGACCCTCCTCATCTGGCAACTCTGGGTGGATCGTTATCATCCCTCGCATTGATCTTGTAAATATCATTCTGGCAGGCCCAGAAGGGGCCTGGTTGACAAAACCTTTTTTTTAGTTTAAAAATGAATATCGGTTCATAAAATGAATTAACATTATTGGGACCAGGAGAGAATGATATGGAAGCGATCGGCAGGAAGAAGAGGGAACACCTTGCCCATCGAGGAGAAATCCTTCGGGCGGCGGAAAAGGTCTTTGCCGCCAAGGGATTTTTCCAGGCCACTATGAGCGAAATTGCCCGGGCGGCGGAGTTTGGAACAGGAACCCTTTATAAATACTTCAAGTCGAAAGAGGACCTCTATTTCACCCTCATCGATGAAAAAACGGACGAAATCAATCGTCTGGTCAAGGCCGAACTCTCCCGGAAAACTTCCGCCATTGAAAGGATCAAAAAAGTCCTGATCCTCGAGCTGGAATTCATTGAACGGAACCGGGATTTTTTCAGAATCTATACCTCGGAGGGAAGCCGTTTCGAGTGGTCGGTCAAGGACGATTGCGGAAATAAGATTCACGATAAGATGGTGGACTATATCCATCTTCTTGCCCAGGTTTTAAAGCAGGGGATGAATGCGGGTGAGTTAAAAGGCATGAACCCACTGGATTTAGCCCATGCCTTTGAAGGAATCGTCCATTCTTTTATCTTCGAATGGCTGATCAGTCCGGAATCGTATCCGCTCATTTCAAAGGTGGAGACCATTTTAGAGATCTTCTTAAAGGGAACCGAAAAGAGGGAAAGGAGGAAATAGGTCGATGAGAACGAGATGGTCTGTCGGATTGGTTTTAGGAATTCTCCTCTCTGCAGGAGTGGTTTTAGCCCAGGAGTCCCAGAAGCCGCTGACCCTTGAGGAAAGCATCAAAATCGCTTTGGATCGTAATTTGAAACTCCATTCTTCGATGGAGGGCGTGGCGGGTTCCGAATTCAGAAAAAAGGCCGCCATGACTGATTTCTTTGCAAAATGGACAGGACAGTATGGTTACACTTATTATAACAGTCCAACGGTTGTAGGGTTTTTTGGAAGTGGTCTGAGTGGAACAGACCGGAATCTCTACAATTTAGGCACCACCGTTAGCCAGCCCCTTTTCGCGGGAGGCTCCATCCTCTCAAATTATCGAAATGAGAAATTGGGAGTGGATATCTCCAAAACGGATGTGGAGACGGTCAAAAGGGACATTGTGCTTCAGGTGAGAGAAGGATACTTCAATATCTTGAGGGCTGAGAAATTTCTGGATGTGGCCCGCCAGACGGTCAAACAATTTACAGCCCAGTTGGAGGTAACCCGAGCTTTTTTTGAGGTGGGGATCGTTCCCAAGAATGATGTCCTTCAGGCAGAGGTGAGGCTTGCCAATGCAAAACAGGGGCTGGTCAGGGCAGAAAATGACGTGGTTTTGGCCAAGGCTTCATTTAATTCATTGCTTCGCAATGAAATTAATACGCCTTTCCATATTATCGATATTCTCAGTTACGCGCCATTTAAACTTCCATTTGAAGAATCCCTCAAGGAGGCGTTTGAAAAGAGACCGGAGATAAAGGTGGCCGGATTGAAGATCGAACAGGCCAAGGAAGGGGTGAAGATTGCGAAGAGCGGATTCTTTCCCACTATTAATCTTTCGGGCAATTATTCCCGATTTTCAGAGGAGCCTACGCTCATGGGCGATCTTCGAAGTGAGAGATGGACCATCCAGGGCATTGCAACGATTACCCTCGGGGATTGGGGAAAGACCGCGCATAAAGTTGGAGAGAGCAAGGTAAAGGTGACACAGGCCGAGGATGCAAAAGTTCAATTGGTCGAGGGGATCACCCTGGATGTTAAGAATGGCCATCAGGTTATGCTGGTTGCTGAAAAAAATATCGGCGTGGCGGAAAAAGCAATTGAGCAGGCAGAAGAGAATTTGAGGATGAATGAGGAACGATATAAACATCAGGTGGCCACAGCCACCGATGTTCTCGATGCAGTCACTTTGTTGGCTCAGGCAAGGGTCAATTACTATGGAGCCTTAAGCGATTTTAATATCGCCAAAGCAAGACTGGAACGGGCCATGGGAAGGATGTATCCGTGAAACGGAAAGTGGATCGTGGAAAGTGGAAGGTGGTTGGTGAAATTAAGATAAGTTCCTTAATGAATGGAAGAGGATGAGGATGAGATACTTTTTGACATTTACACTATTGATTACCTTGCTTGGGGGGTGCGGGTCGAAGGAGTCGGTGAGCCTTGAAAAACCTTTCAAGGCTCCGGCCCAAATCTCAGAGGAGAGACAGGTGGAGGTAGTCGAGGTTGTTCCGAGACCCATCTCTTACACCCTTTCAGCCGTGGGAAGCCTCAAGACTCCTGAACATGTGACGATCAGCCCTAAAAAGGCAGGGATTATTGAGAAGATTTTGGTCAGGGAAGGGGAAAGAGTTCGAAGAGGGCAGCTCCTGGTCCAACTGGATGAAGTCGATGCAAGGCTGCAGGTGGAAAGGGCGGAGGCGAGGGTCCAGGAGGCAGAAGCCTCTTTAGAGGCGCATCGAATCGTCCTGGTCCGCTACCAGAAACTTCTTGGGGGAAAGGTCATTCCCCAACAGACCTACGAGGATATCGCTCTGAAGGTCAAGCTGGATGAGGCCAGATTGTCCCTTACGAGAACCGAGTTGAGTCTGGCGAGGCAGAATCTTCAGGACCATCGAATCATCTCGCCGATTGATGGAATCATCAACCTCAAAATCGCCTCAATCGGCGAGCATGTGAACGTGGCGCCCAAAGATGAAATATTGACGATTGTTCAGATGGATCCGCTGGAGTTGGAATTTTATATCCCTGAAAACTGGGCAGGAAGAGTCCGTCAGGGAAGCCAGATTCAATTTTCAGTCAAGGCCTTCTCCGAAGAGAAGTATTCAGCCACCCTTCATTTTATCAGTCCGACGGCTGACCCGGCCACCCGAAATGTGAAGATGAAAGCCATGGCTCCCAATCCCCATCATCGATTAAAACCAGGTTTTTTTGCCGAAGTCACCCTCCCGGGCGGAAGCAATCCCAATGGCATTGCCGTCCCGGAATCAGCCCTTTTCAGCCAGGAGGGAAAGATGTTCGCTTTTGTGGTGAAGGAAGGGGTCGCCCTTCGGAGAGAAGTTGAAGCCGGAAGCCGGTTCGATGGAAAGGTGGAGGTTGTCAGAGGGATTCAAAAAGGAGAAAAGGTTGTCACCATCGGACACGAACAATTGACCGAAGGAATGAAAGTAAAAACAAGCAATAAATAATGTCAAATGTCAAAACCCAAAGTTCAAACAAAGCCCAAAATTCAAACATCAAATGAATTCGAAATTCCGAATTTATTGAAATTTGAGTTTTGAATTTGATTTGGCATTTGAACTTTGAAATTTGACATTCTCAATCGGAGTAACCATGTTCCTTTCCGATACCTCTGTCCGGCGGCCTGTGGTTGCCACCATCATTACCATCGCCCTCGTCTTTTTTGGAATCCTCGGATACCAGCGCCTTGGCATCGACCTCTTTCCCCAGGTCGATTTTCCCTATGTCACTGTCACCACCACACTATTCGGAGCCGCACCGGAAGTGATGGATACGGATGTGACCGATCCCATCGAAGAACAGGTCAACACCATCGAGGGCGTCAAACATATCACCTCCTCAAGCGGTTATGGGTTTTCGCAAGTGGTGATTGAATTCGAACTTTATCGCAATATCGATTCAGCGGTTCAGGATGTGAGGGCAAAGGTCGATCTGGCAAGAAGGAAATTGCCGACCGATATCGATTCGCCCATCATCGATAAATTCGACATCAATGCCATTCCCATTATCTGGCTATCCATGAAGGGCAACCTCTCCCTCCAGCGATTAGGGATGATTGCGGATGAGGTGTTGAGGCCCCAGTTAGAGTCGATCCAGGGAGTCGGGACGATCAACCTGGATGGTTATGCAAAGAGGGAAATCCGGGTCTGGCTTGACGGGAAGAGGCTGGAGGCCCACCGACTTACCTCAAATGATGTCGCAAAGGCCTTTCTGACGAAGAATGTGGAACTGCCGGGCGGAATCATCGAAAGTGTGGACCGTGAATTTACCGTCCGAAATCTGGGTGAACTCCGCAATATCGAAGAGTTCAACAGTCTGGTCATCACCTATCAAAATGGGGCGCCCGTCCGTCTGAAGGATATCGGCTGGACCGAGGACAGCACGGAACCGGTCCGATCGATTGCCAGGTTTAACCGGGTCCCTGCGATTGGGTTGAGCGTTGTCCCCCGTTCCGGAGCCAATGTGGTGGAGGTGGCCCGTACGGTCAAATCGAAACTCGTTGAGATGAATAAGACCCTTCCTCCGGGGGTCGAGGTCTCGGTCTCCTTTGACAGCTCTTTTTTCATCGAGGAGGCGATTTCCGATGTGGGCTATGATGTCTTCCTGGGAGGGATCCTGGCTGCGGGAGTGATGTTCTTCTTCCTTCTCAGCATCCGGAGCACAATCATCACGGCCCTTGCGATTCCCGCCTCCCTGATCACCAGTTTCGGCATCATGCATTTTATGGGGTTTACAAGAAACTATATGACGATGCTGGCCCTCTCGATGATGGTGGGGGTGGTCATCGATGATGCGATCATCGTCCTCGAAAATATCTACCGTCATATGGAAGAGGGAAAGGATCCGATGACTGCGGCGAAGCAGGGGGCATCAGAGATTGCCTTTGCTGCCACGGCTGCGACCTTCTCGATTGCCGCCGTCTTCATCCCGGTAGCCTTCATGGGAGGAATCATTGGGCGGTTCTTTTACCAGTTCGGCGTCACGGTAGCCACCTCGGTCATCGCCTCACTGGTCATTGCGCTGATCCTGATCCCCATGCTCTGTTCACGGTTCCTGAAGGTGGAAAAGAAGAGAAGCAAACTCACTGATATTTTAGAACGAGGTTATGAGAGGCTTGAAGGCCGGTATCGGAAGACCCTTGGTTTCTGCCTGAACCATCGATGGATCATTGTGGCTATGGCCACATTGATCTTTATCGGGAGCGTGGCCATTCTGATCAATCTGAAGAGTGAGTTCGTCCCCAAATCGGATGAAAGCCGTTTCCTCATCCATCTGGAGGCCCCTACAGGATCGACCCTCCATTACACGGACGCTAAGATGAGGAAAGTAGAGGAACTGGTCCTTAACCTGCCTGAAGTGAAAAATATTTTTTCAAACATCGGAGTCGGCGCCCGAAAAGAAGTGAACAAAGGGATATTGCTGATCGCCCTGAAAGATCGCGGGGAGAGAAAGCGCACACAGCATGAGGTCATGGCTGGCCTGAGACAGGAAGTTCGGGGAGTTCCAGGATGTAAAGTCTATATCGAAGACTTCGAGCCCGTTGCCGTGGGGGGAAGACGAGGGGCTCCGGTGCAGTTTGACATTAAAGGTCCGGATGTGAAGGAGCTGGAGGCGATATCCGGACGGATTATGGCGGAGATGATGAGGCGTCCGGGGTTTGTGGATGTCGGCTCCGATCTCGAATTGACGAAGCCCGAAGTGAGGGTCTTTATCGACCGGAATAAGGCATCCGATGCAGGCGTCGATGTTCGTGAAATATCTTCAGCCGTCCGGCAGATGATCGGGGGGCAGGAGGTCTCCAAGTTTAAGGATGCAGAGAGGGCCAAACGCTATGATGTGAGAGTCAGGCTGATTAAGGATCAAAGGATGAGTCCTGAAGACATCGCACAGATCTCGATTCGTACTCCCAGAGGGGGGTTGATCAAACTGGCCCAGGTCATCAGAGTGGAAGAGGGAATCGGTCCCAATCTGATCAACCGCAAGGACAGACAGAGAAGCGCCACGATTTATGCTGAAACTTCTGGCGGCAAGACTCTGGGTGACGCAATCGAAGAGATGGAAGATTTGGCTAAAAAAATGATCCCTTCAGGATATTCCCACAGTTTTTTTGGTCAGGCAGAGGCATTTAAAGAGTCTTTCCGCTATCTGATCGATGCCCTGATCCAGGCCATCATCATTATCTATATGGTTCTGGCGATTCAATTCAATAGCTTTCTCCATCCCCTCACCGTGATGCTGGCCCTTCCCTTAAGCACGGCAGGAGCCTTTGGCGCTCTCTATCTGACCGGCGACACCATCTCCATCATCAGCATGATCGGCATGATCACCCTGACGGCGCTGGTGGTCAAAAATTCGATCCTGTTAGTTGATTATACGAACAAATTGCGTGAAAATGGAATGGACAGGAATTCAGCCGTGCTTCAGGCAGCGCCTGTGAGGCTTCGGCCCATTCTGATGACAGCGGTGACGACGATGCTTGGAGTTCTTCCAGTAGCTCTCGGCTATAGCGCAGGAGGAGAGCTGAGGGCGGGAATGGGCCGGGCAACCTTTGGAGGGATGTTTGCCTCAACACTCCTCACCCTCTTCGTTGTGCCGGTGGCTTATACTCTTATGGATGACATACGATTATTCGTGAGAAGGGTCTTTGGAATGGGGCGAGAGGGTGGGATTTCTACTTAGGCTTCAATGAGGCACAGAGATTGCATAATTATCTATTAATAATCGAGGGCTTATTTAATTAATAGATCATATATATCAACAAGTTGAATCATTTTTGGAGAAATTGAACCCCAAGTGCTTATTGACAGAACGGGCAGGTTCTGGTAAATTTTTAATCAACCCTTCGGCTTGAGACCTCGACGAGATCAGGTCGAGGGCTCAGGGTTGACCCTGAGCGGCACCTCTCTACCCCCGCCTTTAAAAACCGATATGGGGCCGTTGAACGGGTCAAATTTTGTACATTGGGGATTAAATTCTGTGAAATTGATTGTCGCCGTTATTTTAATCATTCATCTGATTCTGGTCGCTGGGCCTTCTCATGCTGGAATCTACCGCTGGGTAGATGAGAATGGAGTGATCCATTTTACAAACTGTCCGAGGGACGCCAAGTTTAAACTTTACATCAGAGAGAGCAGGGATGACGTGGGAGGCGAGGAGAACCATTCCAATAAAGCCCCCATCAGGGATCAGAGCCAATTTGATACGCTGATCGAGGAATTTTCCAGGAAACATAATGTCGATTTCGCCCTGGTCAAGGCGATGATCAGAGTCGAATCAGGATTTAACCCCCTGGCTGTCTCTAAAAAAGGGGCCAAAGGGTTGATGCAATTGATGCCGGAGACCGCCCAGCGGATGAATGTTGTTAATGTCTTCAACCCGAGAGAGAACATCGATGGCGGGGTTCGCTATTTCAGACATCTTCTCTCTCTCTTTAACAATGATCTCCGCCTCTCGCTTGCCGCCTACAATGCAGGCGAAAATATTGTTTCTGAATTACGATCCATCCCGCCTTATCGAGAGACAATTGATTATGTGCGGAAAGTATTGAACCATTACCAATCCTACAAACCCTGATCGAAAGCCTTTTTCAATGGGGAAAATGAGTTACCAGCAAATATTAAGCCTCCCGAACGGGGTGACGGCCATCCGGATTGTGGCTATTCCCATTATCCTCCTGCTCCTCTTTAGCGCCGGAAAAGCATATCAGGTCATTACAGCCATTGCCTTTCTCCTGGTGGCATTCACCGATATGCTGGATGGCTACTTTGCCCGGCGACAAAAGATGGTGACGACCCTGGGGAAATTTTTGGACCCCCTTGCCGACAAACTCCTCATCGTCACAGCCCTGATCGCCCTTATCTCAGCGAGAGGAATTCCCCTCTGGATGGTGATCGTCATCGTCGGAAGGGAGATTGCAGTGACCGGGCTGAGAGGGATCGCCATGTCTGAGGGAATCGTCATTTCATCAAGCATGATGGGGAAGTATAAGACAGCCTTTGAAATGACCTCCATCTTCTTTCTGATTTTAGATGGTCCCTTCCTATCGATTAACTTCCACCTGATCGGGATGGCCCTTCTCTGGGTCGCTCTGTTCCTGGCCATCTTCTCAGGATTTGATTATTTCAGAAAGTTTTTAAAAACCATCATCATTTAGATTTCATTTTGGTTTTTTACTCCGAACTCCGAACTCCCCACTCCGAACTATCTTTCTCCTCTTGACTTTGAATCCTAAATCTTTTAATTTTTACATCAGAAAATGCGGGAATAACTCAGCGGTAGAGTGCAACCTTGCCAAGGTTGAAGTCGCGGGTTCAAATCCCGTTTCCCGCTCCAGAGGCGGCATAGCCAAGTGGTAAGGCGACGGTCTGCAAAATCGTTATCACCGGTTCAAATCCGGTTGCCGCCTCCAAGAAAAAATAAAGGGTTACAAGAAGCATCCATTCCTTGTAACCCTTTCTTATTTTATAGCAATGTTAATATTTAGAGTCTGTTTATAAACTAATGTTTTCAAAAAAGGTTGTCATTCCGGCGAAAGCCGGAATCCAGTAATTTCAAAACCTTCTGGATGCCGGATCATGTCCGGCATGACGGAAAAAGTGCATTTATAAACAGACACTATTTATACGCAGGACCATCTTTTAGAGTTGCTACTATGTTGCGAAGCTAAGTCCATCGATTCATAAATTCGGTAACGTATTTATTTACTCAGGACTTAGTGCTGAGTCAGCAATGATTGCAATTCGCAGCATGAGGATACGTGATCGTATTTGCGAATCGAAGCACTAAGCTGAAGCTTCAGCCTGGAAGGATATGGATGGGGTAGTTTCGTCGAAGCTGTGAAGATGCCCCGTGCGAGAGGGCAGGGAGATTTACTATTTCATCATAAACATTTAATTATCAAATGGTTAGCCTTATTTCAGCTTTTTTTATTTTTTTCTTGACAGGTTTTTAATATCTCCTTATAATTATATTATAGCTATTTTATAAGTAACAAATAATTATTTATCCCTTGTGGATTTTTTTCTTGACAACTTTAATGCATAGATATATTAAGATTGTGAAATAGTTAACTTGTAATTAATTAGCTCTCTGATGAACGTCATGATCCAAAGAAAAGAACCCAAACCCGATCTCCTTCCTGCAATAAGCATACAGAACAAGTCTAAATTCGAGGTCTATGGTGAGGAGATGATTGAGAAAGAAGTTAAACAGAGCGGAAATAGCGGCCGCGTTTACCTTCCTCCGGAATGGGTTGGGAAGCGCGTAAAAATCATTCGGATTGATTGAGGAAAGAATGGAAAAAGGGATTAAAATCCGAAAGATTAAACCTGAAGATGTTTCTGAGATCGTTGCTATCCAGGAATCGATATTGCAGAAAAGAGTATCGAAAAAGTGGGTTCAAATGGTGCAAAGTCATCTCAAAAAAGAAGAATCTTTAGGTTTTGTTGCTTTGAAGGACGGTCAGGTCGGTGGCTTCATCATCGGCCAGATCAAAGGGGGAGGGTTTGGATTAGAGCAGAGCGCGTGGATCGAGGTGGTGGGAGTTCACCCCCGACAGATGGGAGTCGGAATTGGCAGGGCCTTGGCCGAAAAGCTCTTTCAGATCTTTAAGAAAGAAGGGATTCAGGATATCCACACCGCCGTTCGCTGGGATGCCGGTGATATGCTTTCTTTCTTCAAGGCCATTGGTTTTGATCGATCCCCATTTATCAATCTTAGGAAACATTTGGATTGAAATCTTCTATTCCCAGGAGGGAACTTCAGGTGCAGTAGACAGAAGCAACTCTTGCATTGAAAGGCGTTGGCTACGGAAATATTATAGAGAGGCTCATTATGAGGTACGCAGAAACAGGATATCATTTGGAAATTGACCTATCCCGGGGAAATGTTGAGAGGGTGGAAACTGACCCAAAATTAACCGAACTTCATCTCGGGGGTCTGGGCACAAACTCGAAATTATTATGGGACAGAGTTCCTCCTGAGACCGACCCTTTTTCTCCTGATAATCTCCTCATCTTCGGGACCGGACTATTATGTGGCACACCCGCTGTTGGCGCGAATCGCACCATTGTCTCCGCCTTCTCTCCTCAAACGTTGTTCATGGCCTATTCAATGATGGGAGGATTTTGGGCGCCGGAATTGAAGTATGCGGGTTATGACAAAGTGATCTTTCGCGGCAAGTCCCCAAATCTGATTTATGTCTGGATCAACAATGACAAAGTGGAAATACGCGATGCCTCTCATTTGAAAGGGAAAGGCGCTGTTGAGACCGCAGAACTTATCAAACAGGAGTTGAAGGACCCAAACGTTCAGGTGGCTGCGATCGGCCTGGCCGGTGAGAACAGGGTCTATATGGCAAGCATCGAGCAGGGCCGCTCCAGCGCCAGCCGGCAGGGAATAGGCGCTGTGATGGGAGATAAGGGGATTAAAGCGATCGCCGTTCGTGGGACAAAAGACGTCAATATTGCTCGACCAGCCGAATTTCTTGAACTCAGCAACGAGGTGCTTAAATATATACAGCATCGAGCTGAAAATCCAATTAAGAATGTGGAGCCCATTTTCGAAGGACTTGGGTCGCCGCAAGAGATGAAACTGATCGATGAAAAATGGCACACCACCGGTTTCATGTGGGGAAATGCGCGCACCCGGAGAAAGGATTATTGGACCAAGGACGTCGAAGAAAAGTGGAAAGAGACTCAAGAAAGTATGCGGACGCGGCTCATCAGTTGCTATAACTGCCCGATGAAGTGCGGAGCGATCGTTTCCGTCCCGGGACTTTCAACCTACATGATGAAATGCTATTCGAAACTGACGTATACCATGGCGGCCTTTTCCGACCTCGATTTTGGTTTTAGAATCGCTCAACGTGCCACCGACTATGGAGTGGACGGATTTTCAACCCCGCAAACCATGGCGTTCGCCCTTGAGCTTTACGAGGCCGGCATTTTAACGGACCAGGATATGCCGGGAATGCCGTCCGATACCGAGGGGAGGTTTTACTGGCTGCTTGACCGGATCGTCCGACGAGAGGGGATTGGAGATGTGTTGGCCAATGGCACCTATTGGGCGGCCAAACAGATTGGAAAAGGGGCCGAAGAATTTGCTCATAACAACATCAAGAAACATGAGCAGCTTCCCCTAAAACTTGGCATGTTAAATCCGGTTTATTTTCTGATGTATTGCACCGGCGAGAAGGCAAACATTACCCAGATTGAAGGGCAGTTTCCCCAGGAGCCATTCCCCAAGAGAGAGCAGAGAGAGGAGTTTGTGAAGGATTGGATTCAGGTTCCCGATGAAAAGTTTAAGCAATATTTTCTCGACTGGGAGCCAAGGGGAGACAACTCCAATCCACATTACCCGACGGCTCAAATGTCCTGTGAAATTGTGGACTGGATGGAGAAGATGCATTATATCGACGATGCCCTCGGGGTGTGCGCCGGTTTGTCATCCTTTCCTCTGAAACCTCCCTATCATATTCATAATTACCCGGCTTTTATTTCGGCAGCGACCGGGATCGATATGGACGAAGCCGGACTCACACAGGTCTACAGGAGGAATCGAAACCTGATTCGATCCGTTAATGTGAGAAGGGGGTTGAGAAGGGCGGACGAGAAACCGCCGGAGGACCACTGGAAGAAAAGATTTCCGGAGCTCGAAGAAAAGCTCTTGGATGCGTATTACCAATTCAAGGGGTGGAATAAAGAAGGTATTCCCACCCAGGAGACTTTAAAGGAATTGGATTTGGCTTACGTTGCTGAAGACTTAGAACAGAGAGGAATAATAAAAAATGGCTAAAGTTAAGAAGAAAGTCAAGTCAATCAAGATCGATCTTGATAAATGCAATGGTTGCCGCGCATGCGAAATGATCTGTTCCGCCTTTCACGCCAACCCGAAATACAGCAGCAATAATCCGGCGAGGTCTCGTATTCGGCTGATTCGCGATCCGATCAGAGACGTCTATCTGCCTGTATATGCGGGTGAGTATACAGCAGCCGAATGCATGGGCAGAGATAAATACGTGATTGATGGAAAGGAATACAGCGAGTGCGACTTCTGCAGGGCCTCCTGTCCATCCAGGGACGCTTTCAAAGAACCCGATTCCGGCCTCCCTCTCAAATGCGATATGTGTGAAGACGATCCGGCACAAGAAAAGCCCCTTTGCGTTAAGTGGTGCTTAAATGACGCCCTGATTTACGAAGAGAGGGAAGAGGAAGTGGAAGAGGAAGTGAAGCTGGGCGAGATGGAGGTGGGGCTGGAATCACTGGTAGATAAGTATGGATTGCAGAAGGTGACAGATACCGTCGCCCGAATGTCGAAGAAAAGTTGAGATTACACAGATTTCAAAAAATAATTTCAGAGATATAAAACAAGAGGATTCAAAAAGAGCATGGAAACTGTACCATTATCCCCCTTCAAAGTGGTCATCGATGGCATCAAAGAGGCAGGTGGAGACGCCGATAAATTCTGCTATCAATGCGGAAAATGCGATACCGTGTGTCCCTGGAATCGTGTCAGAAAGTTTTTTGTCCGCCGGATGGTCAATCAGGCGAAATTCGGGGTGGTTCCTTTCGAATCCGAAGACCTATGGCTGTGTGTCACCTGTCGTCAATGTGTGGAGCGGTGCCCCAGAGGCGTAGAAATCATCGACGTGATGAGGGCGATGCGCAGGTTGTTGGTGCCGGACGGCGTTGTTCCTGCGAGCATCCCCAACCTTCGGGGCATCATGACAAGCCTTGCCAGTGTGGGCAATCCCTGGGGACAGGAACCCGAGGCCCGGGCAAATTGGGCTAAAGAGTTGTCTGTCAAGGAGTTCACCGAAGGGACAGAGACCTTATACTTCCCCTGCTGCTATCCCAGCTATGAACCAAGATTAAAGAAGATTGCACAGGCCACGGCCAGTATCCTCAATCAGGCAGGGGTGGACTTTGGGATCCTGGGTTCCAAGGAGATGTGCTGTGGTGAGAGTGTCCGCAAAGCGGGCAATGAGGATCTGTTCAAACGCCTTGCCAGAGAAAACATCAAAACGTTTATCGACAGTGGGGTAAAAAAAATCCTTGCTTCTTCCCCGCATTGCTTTCATACCTTCAAGAACGAATATTCCGAATTTAAGACGAACTTTGAAGTGCTTCATGTCTCCCAATACTTATTCAAGCTTATGACGGAAGGGAGGCTTCAATTCACCAAGGAGTACGGGAAGAAGGTGACCTATCATGACCCATGTTACTTAGGACGGCATCATGGGATCTATGACGAACCCCGGGAGGTCTTGAAGAAGATACCCGGCTTGGAGCTGGTTGAGATGGCTGATACGCGGGAAGATAGCCTCTGTTGCGGAATGGGAGGAGGCAGAATCTGGATGGAAACGGCAAAGGGGGAGAGATTCTCCGACCTCCGGCTGGAACAAGCGATCGGGGTTGGAGCGGAGGTGCTGGTCACGGCCTGCCCGTATTGCATCAGCCAATTTGAGGATAGCAGGTTAACCCTGAAGGATAGCGAGGCCATCCAGATTAAGGACATCACTGAGGTGATACAGGAAGTGATTTAGATAGAAAATCTAAATGGCACGAATTCCAACGAATGACACGAATGGGCTTTATTCGTGAAATTCGTTATCATTCGTGTAATTCGCCCACGGGGTACAGAAGGTGGAAAAAGAACAGATTGAGGAGATTTGTAAAACTCTCTCCGCAGGAAATTTCGGCGATGTGATGGTTGTCGGTGGTGGAATCAGTGGCGTTCAAGCCGCACTCGATCTTGGCAATGCGGGTTTTAAAGTTTACCTCATTGATAAAAGCCCCTCCATTGGCGGGAAGATGGCGCAGCTGGACAAGACCTTTCCGACCAATGAGTGCTCCATCTGAATACTCTCGCCCAAACTGGTCGAGGTCGGCCGGCATCCCAACATTGAGGTCCTGAGCTATACGGAAGTTGACCGTGTAGAAGGGGAAAAAGGAGACTTCAGGGTAACCCTGCTCAAAAAGCCCCGGTATGTCATCGAGAGCAAATGCACGGGTTGCACGACCTGTGTCGAGTACTGCCCGGTCAAATACCCGGACCAATTCAATCAGGAGATATCGAAGAATAAGGCGATCCATATCTACTTTGCTCAAGCCATCCCCCTGATCACCTATATCGATGAAAGCTGTCTTTACCTGAAAGAGAAGAAATGCCGCATCTGTGAAGCCGTATGCGAGAAAAAGGCCATCGATTTTACACAGACGCCGGAGAAGGTAGAGATAAAGGTGGCGGCGGTTATTTTTGCTCCTGGCTTTGAGCCATTTGACCCCAGGGTGAGGGATGAATATGGCTACGGAAAGATGGCTAACGTCCTCACCAGCATGGACTATGAGAGGCTGTTAAGCTCCACAGGGCCATACGAAGGTGAGATCAGGCGCACCTCGGACCTGAAACATCCCCATAAGATCGCCTGGATTCAATGCGTCGGTTCCAGACAGGTTATCCCGGGCGGTCAGAGCTATTGTTCAGCCGTATGCTGCACCTACACACAGAAACAGGTGATTTTAACAAAAGACCATAACGCAGAAGCAGAGTGCACGATCTTCCATAACGATATTCGGTCCTACGGGAAGGATTTTGAGCGATTCTACCAGAGGACAGAGAAACTTCCCGGGATTCGGTTTATCAGAAGCTACACCTCCATCGTTAAAGAGGACCCCGAAACCAGGAATGTCACCCTGCGGTATGCAACTCCCGACGATGGCGTAAAAGAGGAAGAATTCGATATGGTAGTCTTGTCCGTTGGATTGATCCCCACTGCTGATGCGAAGGGCCTGGCCAACAAGTTCGGCATCGAGCTCAATTCTCACGGATTCTGTAAAGCAATTCCTTTCAATCCAATGGAAACCACTCGTCCGGGAATTTTTGTAAGCGGAGCCTTCCATGGGCCGGTGGATATTCCCGAGTCGGTTTTTACCGCAAACAGTGCAAGTTCCAAATGTGGTGAACTTCTTGACTACCGGCGAGGGAAGCTAACCACAGAAAGGGTCTATCCACCCGAAAGAGATGTCTCGCAGGAAGAGCCCAGAGTCGGCGTCTTTGTGTGTCATTGTGGTGCCAACATTGGAAGAGTCGTCAATGTCCCTTCTGTCGTTGACTACAGCTTAAATTTACCTCATGTGGTTCATGCTCAAGAACAGCTCTTCTCATGTTCGACGGAATCAACCAATCAAATCATGGACGTGATCAGGGAAAAAGGGCTCAATCGCGTGGTGGTCGCCGCCTGTACCCCCAAAACACATGAGCCTACTTTCCGGTATTCGCTTCGAGAAGGAGGGATTAATCAATACTTCTTCGACATGGCCAATATCAGGGAACATTGCTCCTGGGTTCATTCAAAAGAAAAGGAAGAGTCCACCCAGAAGTCAAAGGAAATCGTCCGGATGTCGTTGGCACGAGCATGCCTTTTGGAGCCGTTACAGGATTTTGATCTGCCAGTGAACAAGGCGGCGCTCGTGGTGGGCGGAGGCATCGCCGGCATGAACTGCGCTCTCTCCATCGCCAATCAGGGGCATGAGGTTCATCTGGTGGAAAAGGAAGCAGACCTTGGCGGAATAGCGCAAAAGATTCATTCTACCCTGGAAGGACTGGATGTTCAGGCCTATTTGCGTGATCTTATAAAAAGGGTGTATCAACACCCCTTGGTCCATGTTTATACGAATTCGAGCATCACGGAGGCCACCGGTTATGTTGGAAATTTTGTAACCAGGGTGAAGTCCGAAAGAGGGATGACAGAGATAAAGCATGGCGCAGCCGTCATCGCAATAGGGGCTGAGGTCCATCAACCTGCCGAATACCTTTATGGAGAAGACGACAGGGTCATGACCCACCTTGAGTTGGAGGAGCAGATCCATCGGGGAGCTGAAAAGGTCGTTAGGGCAGAGAGCCTCGTGATGATCCAATGCGTTGGCTGCAGAAATGAAGAGAGAAATTATTGCTCTCGAATATGTTGCAGTGAGTCTATCAAGAACGCATTGAAACTGAAAGAGATCAACCCCAAAATGGATATCTACATTCTCTTCCGGGACATGAGAACATATGGGTTTAGCGAGGATTATTACAGGGAAGCAGCGGATAAAGAGGTAAAGTTTATCCGCTATGAACCGGAAGATAAACCCCAGGTGGTAGCGGGTGAGTCGGAGGAGGGGCGGCCTGTTTTAAAGGTTACCGCGACGGATTATATTTTAGGGAATAAGCTTGAAATCGATGCCGATATTATCTCTTTAGCTGCTGCCACGATTCCCTCCACAGGAAGCAAGGAAATATCCAAACACTTCAAGGCGCCTTTGGGTGCGGATGGTTTCTTCCAGGAAGCCCATGTCAAATTAAGACCCGTTGAGTTTGGCACAGACGGGGTTTATCTTTGCGGGATTGCTCATTATCCTAAGCTTATCTCTGAAGCGATTAGCCAGGCTTATGGAGCGGCAGGCCGGGCCTTGACGCTTCTCTCGCATGATACGGTCATCGCCTCCGGCTCTGTTTGCGAGGTGATTGAGAAGAAGTGTATGGGGTGCGGGGCATGCGTTGAGGCTTGTACCTACGGCGCCTTAGAGCTTTATGAGACACGTCAAGGGAAAAAGGTAAAGATTAACCCCATTCTCTGCAAAGGAGACGGTCTCTGTAATACAAAATGCCCGACCGGGGCGATTCAATTGAAACATTATGACGATGAACAGCTGATCGCCCAAATCGATGCGGCGGTTGGAGACGTGTAGACGTCTACCAATAAGTGTCTATCCACAAATAACCTTTTCCGTCATGCCGGACTTGATCCGGTATCCAGTCCCGCCTTTGAGGGACATTTAAAAACACTGGATTCCGGTTTTCACCGGAATGACAATGCTGATCGGAGTGAAACACGAATGAGCGCAGCCATTAAGTTTAAGCCGAGGATCATCAGCTTCGTATGCAATTGGTGAGGATACGGCGCTGCTGACCTGGCTGGAGTTTCCAGACTGCAATATTCGAATGAAATAAGACTGGTACGCGTCATGTGTACGGGTAGGGTGGACCTTGCGTTTATACTCCGGTCTTTCCAAAACAGAATGGATGGAGTGTATATCGCTGGCTGCCGCCTTGATGAATGCAAATATATTACGAATGGAAATTACCATGCCCTGAACATGGTGCTTTTAGGCAAAAAAATAATGGAACACATAGGGCTGAACCCGGAAAGGTTAAGAATCGAATTCATGTCTTCCGCTGAAGGAAGCCGTTTTGCGGAGACAGTGAACGATTTTATCAAAAGGGTGAGGACGATTGGGCCTTTTGGGAAAGGCGAAGGATTGGACGAGAGTGGATTAACGTCCAAGCTGAATGAAATCGGGAAGCTTATCCCCTATGTTAAGATCGCAACGAGGGATAAGCTATCGTCACGTCTTAAGGAACCGGAAGAGTGGAGTAAGCTTTTCACCAGAGAAGAGATAGAAAAATTATTCCGTGAATTGCCATCGTATTATATCGACCCGGAAAAGTGTCAAGCCTGTATGACCTGCGCCAAACGATGCCCCGTGGATGCGATTTTAAGCGGGAAGAACCTGATCCATATCATTGATCAGGAGAAGTGCATCAAATGCGGGACTTGCTTTGAAGTTTGTCCCACTAAATTTGGTGCAGTGACAAAGATTTCTGGCGAACCTGTTCCGCCTCCCATTCCTGAAGAAAAAAGAACGATCGTCAGAAAGAAGAAGGAGTAAAGAAAATAAAGAAAGGGTATCAGGTGATCAGAAGAACAGGGTGCAGGGGACCAGGGAATCAGGAGACCAGGGAATCAGGAGACCAGACAAAGAATTCTTTTTCAGCCTGATGCTCTGATATCCTGATATCCACTTCCTGATAACCAGGTCCTCTGATATCCGTTTTACAAAAATTAAATTGATCCAGGGTCGATTGTCCCAAAGATATATCCATAGGAGGTTATCGTGTCGCCGGTTAGCGCAACCTATTGGTCCATACCGGGCTATGTCATTTTCTGGGTCTTGTTCGCCGTTGCCTTCGGTCTATTTTTACAGAGGTTTTATCTCCTCTACCGCCTCATGCGTCTGGGGAAGCAGGAGAATCGTTTCGACCAGATAGGTCAAAGAATCAAGAACATGCTGGTCGAGGTCGTCCCTCAATGGTGCACCCTGAAAACCGTCACCCGAAAGGACCTGGCCGGACTCGCACATGCTCTCTTATTCTGGTCCTTCAGCCTCTTCTTCATCAGTTACATCATCTTTATCGGTCTGGCCGGAGGGTTTGGACTTTCTTCACTGATTGAGCGCACCCCCTTTGAGACCGTCTATTTTTCCATTCTGGATATTGCTGCAGTGCTGGTCACCCTGACGTTAATCTTGGCGGCTGTCAGGCGTTATATCATCAGACCGCCGAGACTGGAGCCAACGGCTGAAGCCGGCATCATTTTGATAATGGTTTTTTCGCTGATGGCGCTTCATGTTTTAGGCGTAGGTTTTGATCATGCCGCACGTGGGGTTCACGCCTCCTGGCCACCCCTTGGAGCAGCTCTCGCAGGTTTCCTTAGCGGGACCGGAATTTCACAGGGCACACTGGAGGCGGGCTACCGATGGGTATGGTGGCTGCATTATCTCGTGATCCTCAGCTTTATGGTCTATATCCCACGCTCCAAGCATCTGCATATTCTTGCCTCCCTCGTCAATGCCTTCTTTAAACCACTTGGACCCAAAGTGGCGCTTGAGCCTATTCCTCTTGAAGCTCTTGAAGCTCCTGAGGGGTCGGCAACCTTTGGAGCATCGAAGATTCAGGATTTTACATGGAAGGACTTACTTGATTTTTATGCCTGCGCTGAGTGTGGTCGGTGCCATGTTAATTGTCCGGCCCAACTGACCGGCAAGTCCCTCTCGCCCAGAGAGGTTATTCATCATTTGAAAGAGCATCTGCTCGAGGCGGGCCCTGGATTGCTTGCCAATAAGACGGATGCCTCTCCGGAAAGCCAGGCCGAGGCACCAGGCAAGACGATGATCGGGGATGTGGTCACCGAGGAGGAGATCTGGGCCTGCACCACCTGCGGCGCCTGCCAGGAGGTATGCCCTGTCAATATCGAACATATCCGCAAGATCATCGACCTCAGGCGAAATCTGGTGATGGCGCAAAGTAAGATGCCGGAAAGCGCCCAGTTGATGCTTAGAAATATGCAACAGAGAGGACACCCATGGGCCGGAGTCCAGTCGATGAGGTTGAGGGGCGACTGGACCAGTGATCTGGAACTGAAAATATTGGCTGAGGGTGATAACGCTGATACCTTATTCTGGGTAGGTTGCACCGGCGCCCTTGTTGAGCGTAATGTCAAGGCCACTTTATCCATGACGAGGGTGCTGAAAGCGGGGGGCGTCGATTTCGCGGTATTGGGCGATGCCGAGACCTGCTGCGGTGACCCGGCACGAAGGGCAGGGTATGAGTTTCAGTTCCAGATGATGGCAGAGCAAAATATTGAACTTTTTAAAAGCTACAACATTAAAGAGATCATCACCACCTGTCCCCACTGCTATAATACCATTAAGCATGAATACCCCCGGTACGGCGGCGATTTCAAGGTGGTTCACTATACCGAGCTGATTGCCGATTTGATCAGCCAGGGGAAATTGAAGCTGATCAACGAATTGAATTCCAAACTCACCTACCATGACCCCTGCTATTTAGGCCGTTATAACAGCGTCTATTCGGAGCCTCGCCGGATCCTGCAGGCTATCCCCAAGGCAAAGCTTGAAGAAATGGAGCGCTCGCGAGACACGGGCTTTTGTTGCGGCGGCGGCGGGGGACTGATGTGGATAGAAGAACAGCCCGGCACAACAAAGATTAATCAAATGCGTATCGAAGACGTCATCAAGACCGGGGTTGACACGGTCGTGGCCGCCTGCCCCTATTGTTTACAGATGTTTGAGGATGCCATCGATCATAAAGAGATGAAAGACTCGTTGAAAGCAAGAGACCTTGTTGAATTGGTCGAAGAAGCCATGAAGCAAAATTGATGGTTTCTTAAAAATCGTCACACCGGTGAAAACCGGTGTCCAGAGAATTGATAACTATTTGAAAGAACTGGATTCCGGCTTTCGCCGGAATGACGAAAAAACGAGAATCACGACTTTTTACGAATTCATCAAAATTGATTACACCGATTAAAAACCCCGATTACACAGATTAGAACACACTGAAACTAAAGAAATCTGTGTAATCTCTTTTTAAAATCTGTGTAATCAGAACTTAGGAGGAAGTTCTATGAATACGATCGTCTGTGTTAAACAAGTGCTTGACCCTGAGATACCACCGGCCAAATTCAAGATTGACCCCGAGGCGAAACAGGTGATTCCTCCGGCCGGAGTGCCGCCTGTGATCAGCGTGTATGATGAACGGGCCGTTGAGGCAGCATGCCGGCTCAAAGACAAGCACAAAGGAAAAATAACAGTGATCAGCATGGGGTCAGCCAAAGCTGCTGACGTGATAAAGCATGCCATATCGATGGGGGCAGACGATGGATTTGTTCTCCAGGATCCGGCCTTCGAAAACCTGGATAGCTTTGGTACGGCTTATGTCTTGTCGAAAGCGATCCAGAAAATTGGCGGGTATGACCTGATTCTCTGTGGCCGACAGGCCGCTGACTGGGGCGCTGGTCAGGTTGGCTCCATTCTGGCCGAAATACTCGGCCTCCCTGTCGTGACCCTCGCCTGTGCTATCGAGGCAGTGGACAAGAAGCTTAAGGTGAAGAGGATGGTGAGCGATGGCTATGAAGTGTTGGAAGCTCCTATGCCAAGCCTGGTGACCGTCAGCAGTGAGATTGGGCTTCCCCGTCTTCCCGGTGGAATGGGCCTCATGATGGCTCGAAAAAAGCAGATTCCGATCTGGAAGGCGCAGGATATCGGGGCAGAGCCCTCGCAGTTGGACAAGGCCAAAGCCCATACCGAGGTGACCGGTCTCTCTGTGCCTACCCGAAAGACCGAGTGCGAGATCATTGCCGGAAATACTCCAGCTGAAGCCGGGTCCAATTTAGCCGAAAAGATTGCTAAATTGATTTGATGAGACCCATAGCATCATAAAAAAGAAAGTCATTCCTGCGAAAGCAGGAATCCAGAAAAATACTGGATTCCGGGTCAAGCCCGGAATGACAAATCGTGGAAAACCGATATTATCGAGCAGTAAAAGAACGGAGGAAACGATGGATACTCATAAGGGTGTTTTAGTTGTTGGAGAGATCACCGAGGGGAAGTTGGCGCCAATTACGATAGAACTCCTTGGATCCGGAAGAAAGCTCGCCAATGAATTAGGCGAGGAGCTAAGTATCCTATTGATGGGCGGCAAAGCAGGTGGCCTGGGTCAGGAGGGAATCGCCTATGGGGCTGACAATGTCTATGTTGCCGAAGACACTCTCCTGGATCAGTATAACTCCGAGGCCTACACTCAGGTAGCCGCGGAATTATGCCGGAAAGCGCTTCCTTCCATTATGCTTCTTGGCTATACGGATGTCGGCTGTGATTTGGCTCCACGCCTCAATGGGCGCTTGGGGGGGGGACTCGCTATGGATTGCCTGGCGTTATCCGTTGACCCGGCTACCAAGCTCCTGGCCTCGACGAGGCCTGTCTTTAGTGGTAACGCCCAAGCCACAATCGTATCAAAGGTTGCCCGGCCTCAGATGGCTACTGTAAGACTGAAAACAATGCCACCAGCAGAGCGCAATGACTCGCGGCAAGGCAAGGTTATTCCTGTGGAGGGCAAGATTGACCCTTCGGCGCTTAAAGTCAAAGTTGTCGAGCGGGTAAAAGAGGAGACAGAAGGGGTCAAGTTGGAAGATGCTGAGGTTGTTGTGAGCGGTGGCCGTGGCATAGGCAGCGCTCAAAATTGGGGGATGGTCAAGGAACTCGCTCTCGCTCTGGGTGGCGCTGTGGGTGCTACGAGGCCTGCCTGTGACGAGGGATGGGCGTCAGTGTCGCTTCAGATCGGCCAGAGCGGAAAAGTGGTCAGCCCTAAACTATACATTGCCGTAGCTCTCTCAGGCGCCATGTCGCATATCTCCGGCTGTTTGGGATCAAAGACGATTGTGGCGATCAATAAGGACAAAGAAGCGAATATCTTCAGCGTAGCCCACTTCGGCATCGTTGGAGATTATAAGGAAATCGTACCTGCCCTGACTGCGAAACTGAAGGAGCTAAAATCAAAATAAGCACAACTTCAATAACCAAACAAAAAAGGGGGCCGCTGGGTTCCCTTTTTTGTTTGATGTCTTAGTGTTGACTTCGCCACAATCAAGTCGGTAGAATAGATCCCAATCCGACCAAAGAAAGGAAAGTGATGCAAGACGCGGACCTCCTATTCCTGAAGAGATTGATGATACGAGAGGTTGTTCCGGCAACAGGCTGTACCGAGGTCGGAGCCGTTGCCCTGGCCACGGGCTGCGCCATGCAGGCCTTGGCCGACCCCGTGGAGAAGATTGAAGAAGTCCTCCTTGAAGTTGACGAACGGACTTACAAGAATGGACTCGGAGTCGGCATCCCTGGAACGGGTGAGGTTGGCTTGGAATTCGCTGCAGCGATGGGAGTTGCTTCTTCAAAATATGTCAATCGAGGGCTCCAAATTCTTGAGAATCCTTCAAAAGACACCATCAATAAAGCCAAAGCCCTCGTCCAGGAAAAGAAGATTCACCTCGCCAGAACCCCTTACGTTAAAGAAATTCTAGTCCTGGCAAAGATCCGCAGTCATGCGAATGAAGCGTGCGCTGTCATACGAGGAAGCCACGATCATGTCGTCTCGGTGGAGAGAAATGGCAAGCCCTGTCACGCGATTTCGTTTCAGGAAGAGGAAGTGGGAGAGATCTATAATCGTGTCAAGGGGATGGACTACCGGACCCTGATCGAATTCATCAAAACGATGAGTTTGACCGAATACCCCATCCTTCGACAGGCAATGGACATGAACATGCATTTTGCTGAAAAAGCCATGGAAGACCTTTCAAACCTTGAAATGGGCAAGGTGATGGAGAAACACGGGGAGCCCAATGCGAACGAGAGAAGGCTACCCTCTCGGATTCAGCACCTCACGGCTGTTGTCGTGGAGGCCCGTATGAGAGGCCTCGATTTCCCGGTCATGGCCTGCGCCGGGTCCGGAAACCAGGGGCTGGTTGCAACAATCCCTGTCGTTGAGACGGCGAAAGCAATGAAGGCCTCCCATGAGCATCTCCTTCGGGCCCTCGCGCTCTCCTATCTGACCACGATCTACATCAAGTCATTCACAGGCTTGTTGTCTCCCGTCTGCGGATGTGGTCTTGCTGCGGCCGTGGGTGCTGGATGTGGAATCGTTTATCTCCTGGGAGGAGACGCCGGACAGATCGAGGCCCAGATCAATAACATGGTGGGGACCATGGCGGGAATGATCTGTGACGGTGCCAAATCAGGCTGTAGCCTGAAAGCATTGATGGCTGTGGGATTGGCTGTCGACAGTGCCTATCTCAGTTTAGAGAATGTGCGTATTCCTGAAAGCGAAGGCATCATGGGTAAAGGGATTCTGGAAACCTTAAAAAACCTCCAGAGAATCATCGAGGTGGGTATGCCTACCATGGATTCGGTCATCGTTGAACTGATGGAAACCAAAAGCCCAAAAGATTGAGGGGTGTTAAAAAATCGCGTCCATGAGAATTGATCTGGCCCCCTTTTTCAAACCGAACCACATTGCCATTGTCGGCGTTACGCGATCGGAGTCAAGTTTCGGAGGCTTTAGCTTTTTACAGAAGCTCCAGGAGGCCAGATTCCCTGGGACACTCTATTGCATCAACCCCAATGCAACCGAGATCAGGGGACTTCCGGCCTATCCAAATCTCTCTTCCTTGCCTCTGGTGCCCGATCTTGCTATGGTCTGCGTCCCCGCAGCACATGTACCACCTGTTCTGGAGGAATGTGGCCGGATCGGCCAACGATACATTCATATCCTGACCTCTGGGTTCAGTGAAATTGGAACAGAGCAAGGAAGGCAACTTGAAGAACGGATTGCTTTTATAGCAAAGGAAAAAGGACTTCTCATCATTGGGCCGAACTGTATGGGCCCTTACTGCCCGGCTTCAGGCCTTACTCCGTGGGGAGCGATACCTGGTGCACCTGGCCCTTTGGGTGTCATTTCACAGAGCGGCTCCATTACGCAGCGTCTGACTGAATGTGCCTATTCCCTCCGCATTGGAACAGACAAAGCTGTAAGCGTTGGCAATGGAACTGTTCTCGATACTCTGGACTTCCTCGAGTTCATGGGCCAGGATGAAGGCATACGGGTGATTGCTCTGTACGTTGAGAACATGAGGGACGGAAGAAGGTTCTTTGACCTGGCACGGGAGATAAACAAAAGAAAACCTATTGTCGTCTGGAAAGGCGGAAAGACCGATGTGGGGGCGCGCACAGCGGCCTCTCATACCGGTGGAATGGCGGGTGAGCAGGTAATATGGGAGGCCGTTTTTCGACAGACCGGGGTGATCCAGGTGAATTCGTTCGACGAGTGGATGGATGCAGTCCTTGCATTTGCACTTTTGCCCCCACCGAGAAGCCGTGGGGTCTTTTTGATCGGCGGCGGCGGGGGTTCCAGTGTAGTGAGCAGCGACACGTGCATACACGAGGGTCTCAATGTCCCCTCACCCTCATCTGCCACCATGGAAAAGCTGCGTGAGACCGTACCGGTTGCAGGTTCTATTGCTGGGAATCCCCTGGATGACTGGCAGACTTTTGTGAGCCCCGATTACCTCGGAACCATATTGGATCTTGTTTGCGCCGAGCCAGCTATGGGCATGGTCATCGTGACTCGACTGATTGCAAGAAAAGCCTTCCACATGTCCGGCCAGACCCACTCCATCCCGGCGACGATCGAACAGGTAAAGCAGAGAAACCATCAGAAGCCAGTGGTTTTTGTCGTCGACTCAGAGGGCGGCGATCCTGACCTGGCTGCGCAAGGCGCGAGCTTGCGGCAGGAATTTGGCAGAGGGGGCATTCCCGCATATCCTTCAGTAAACCGCGCTGCACGTGCCCTCATTCACCTTTATCGATACTATAATCGGTTGGACCGGATTAAGACGCAGGATTGATAAAGAGGAAGAACCGATGACGATTACTAAAAGGCAGCTTACGCTTGCCGGTTGGCTTTCTATGACGAGTGCCATTTTTGCAATTCCGTCGATTGCTATGTCCTGGTATTTGGAGGAGATGGGCGGGGCAGGGGCGAAGCTCTCTCAAGCCATCTTGACCTTGGTCAGTCTGGGATTATTTTTATCTGTTATCATCTCCCTGAGAAAATTGTTGAACTACCGATTTCAATTCCACCATGCCGACCTCTCGATTTCATTGCTGATATGGGGGAACGTGATCCTGGCAGCTTTCGGTCTTTTAGCTCTGGAGAGTCAAGGCTTCGAATCGCTCATGAATATTTTATCGATGGTTTCATTGATCATTATCGGTATCCTCGCAATTATGTTTGGAACAAGGCTTCTGCAGTTCTCCGGCAGTTTCTATGGGCTTCTAAAACCATTTTGCTACACGACGATCGCAAGTGGCATTTGCTTGATCACCGTCTTTTTAACGCCAGTGGGGATTATTGTCGGAGCAGTGTCAGATGTGATCCTTGCGACCATCTTTTTTAGAGCGGCCGAGCAACCTCCATCGACCATGGAGGTTCTCGGAACACCCATCGAATAAATGAGTCACATTTCAAGGCTTGATACCATGGCTTTCAACTCTTTTTCTCTTTGCGCTTTTGAAGGGAAAAAGATAGGAGATCGGTTTTGAACTTCCTTACCCACCTTTTTCTCTCCGGTGGTGCTACAGAACTCCTTGTCGGAAACCTCATGGGTGATTTTGTCAAAGGGAGGCTGGACGGGCGCTTCCCGCCTGGTATTGCACAAGGGATCTTACTTCACCGGGAGATCGACTCCTTTTCAGTACAGAATCAATATTTCCTTCGCAGCAAGCGCAGGCTCGATCAATCCTTCGGTCATTACCGGGGAGTGCTGGTCGATCTTTTCTACGACCACTTTCTTGCCGCAAACTGGAAGGATTATTCGGACGTGCCCTACTCTGTTTTATTATCAGACGCCTGGCGTGTCCTTCGCGAGCACAAAGAATTTCTTCCGGATAAACTGCAGCACATCATGCCTTTCATGTTCAGGGACTGGCTGCCGTCGTATGGTACTGTTGATGGAATTTCTGTAACCCTGAGCAGGATGTCCCGCTTCAGACTCAAAAGGGCAAACCCTATCTGGAAAGGGGCTGATGCATTGAGCAGCCACTATGAAGAACTTTTCAGGGATTTTCAGAAGTTTCTCCCTGAGTTGATTGAATTCTCAGAGATCCGGGTTGCACATCGGCGATAATGTGAGACATATCCCATTCCCAACCTCTTCAATAATGACCAACCGATACCGAATTGTTTTAGAAACAATGTGTTTTTGCGAGACCTGATCCCAAGCTGAGTAGCCTTTTAATCCGATTTGTCGGGGAGGTATGAAATATCAGAACTTCTTGACAATATACAAAGATTGTATGTATACTTTATTCAAAAGGAGGAAGGAAGATGAAGTCCAGCGCAGTGAATATCTCTTTCAGCGATGACCTCTTAAGGAAGATCGATCAAGTGGCACGAGAAGAGTCCCGATCACGGTCCGAGCTCATCCGGGAGGCGGCGCGGGGGTACATTGATCGAAAGCGTCGGTGGAAGCAGATATTTGATTTCGGCAAAATGAGCGCCGCCAGGAAAGGGATTACCGAGTCCGATATCGAGACTGAAATTAGAGCCTACCGCAGAGTTTTGCGCTCGCTAATGACTGATTGACCAATTACTTAAAGACATGCTTCAGGGTAGATGAGGTTTCCGGATGGAAAATAAGTGAAAGAATTCAACTACGTCCCCGAATACGTATGAAGACCCCAACGAAACCGTGCGCGACTTCACGCGCGGCATCTGCTCGAAGCTGGGAATATCGTTTTAAAGCGTGTACCGTAAACATAATGCTCAGGCCGAACCTGCCAACGATAAACGATCAAGAAGGCTCC
>Ga0194127_10001419_pt1 | contig 35173 bp, 27 predicted proteins | sample TA2KigC100mmetaG_FD_148624 | JGI IMG/M metagenome (GOLD analysis project Ga0194127, IMG submission 148624) | Freshwater microbial communities from Lake Tanganyika, Tanzania - TA2015036 Kigoma Deep Cast 100m | ecosystem: Environmental > Aquatic > Freshwater > Lake | place: Tanzania: Lake...
CCCCGGACGAGCCGAACAGGATCACGCGCAGCGGCCGCACGCTGGCGACGATCTGCCGCACGAGATCGGCGATGATCTGCTCGCGTGGTTGGTTCTGGCGTGCCATTCCTGGATTGTCGGCCCCGGCAACGGCGGGCGCAAGCCACCGCCGGCGCGCGCCAGCGGCTCTTCCCTCGCGGTGTCCGCAGTTGCCGGGGCCCTGCGTGCCCGTCGCGCCTCACCGCCGCAGCGCCGCCACCACCTGCGCCATGTCGTCGGGCATCGGCACCGAGAACCGCAACGGCGCATCGCTCAGTGGATGCACGAAGCCGAGTTCCGCCGCGTGCAGCAGGATGCGCGGGGCCGGCAGCACCGGGCCGCGGTGGTCGCGCACGTAGCCGCGTTCGCCGAGCAGCATGTGCCCCGACTCGGCGAGGTGGATGCGGATCTGGTGCGTGCGCCCCGTCTCGAGCCGGCAGCGCACGAGCGAAGCGCCCCGCAGCAGCTCGACCCGTTCGACGTGCGTGATCGCCTCCTTGCCGACCTTCTCGTTGGCGATCGAACCGCGCAGCCCGTCGCCGCGGTCGTCGGCGAGGAACGTGCGGATCGTGCCGCCGTGCACTTCGCCGTGCGCGACCGCGAGGTAGCGGCGGTGCACCGCGTGCCGCCGCAGCTGGTGCTCGAGGTGCGTGAACGCCGCCTTCGTGCGCGCGAACACGATCGCGCCGCTGGTGTCGCGGTCGAGCCGGTGCACGGTTCGCACCGGCTGGTCGAGCAGCGCCTGGAGCCGCCGGTCGAGCGTGTCCTGCTCGTCGCCCCACGGCACCGTCGGCAGCCCCGCGGGCTTGTCGACGACGATCAGGTCGCGGTCCTGGTGCAGCACGCGGCCGCGGTCGAACGGCGGCACCGCGGTGGCCGGCGGCAGGCGCGGCTGGTCCATGGCGATCGTCACCTCGGCGCCCGGCGCGAGTTCGTGGCCCGGGTCGGTGATGCGCGCGCCGCCGACCGCGACCTTGCCGCGCGCGATCAGGTCGCGCACGTCGTTCCAGCTGCAGCCGGGCCGGCCGGCCTTGAGCGCGCGGTCGAGCCGGCCGCCGGCTTCGGCGCGGAACGTGCCATCGCGGGGATCGGCGGCCATGCGCGGGTGTTACCCGATCGGGCGGGCGAGGGGAACGCTGGGCGGGCGGCGGGTCGGACCCGCCGATGCACTACTGGTCATCCTCCCGCTTCTCCGCGCGCCGCCGCGGCACGAACGGCCCGCCCACCCCATCGCGCAGCTCGTCGCACCGCGCGCGCAGCCGCGCCAGCACCGCCGCGTGCTCCGGGTCCGCGACCAGGTCGTGCGCCTCGTCGGGATCGGCGAGGTGGTCGTAGAGCTCCTCGACGACGGGCGCCTGCGCGAACCAGCGCACGTAGGTCCAGCGCTCGTCGCGCACGCCCTCGCTCTTCGGGATGCCGGGATGCTCGAGGAGGTGCTCGTAGAAGAAGTCGGTGCGCCAGGCGACGGGAGCCCGGCCATGCAGCAGCGGCACGAGGCTCTGGCCCTGCGTCGGCGGCGCCTCGCGCACGCCGGCGAGTTCGCCGATCGTCGCGGCGAGGTCGACGTTGAGCGCCATCAGGTCACTGACCGCGCCGGCCCGCAGTGCGGGCAGCCGCGGGTCGACGACGATCAGCGGCACGCGCACGGAGGGGTCGTAGAGGTACCACTTGTCGGCGAAGCCGCGTTCGCCGAGGAAGTAGCCGTTGTCCGAGGTGAACAGGATCACGGTGTTCTCGACCAGACCGCGCGAGGTGAGTTCCTGCACGATCCGGCCGATGACGGCGTCGACGTCGGCGACCATGCGGTAGTAGCCGCGGAGCATCTGCTGCCGCTTCTCGGGTTCGTCGAAGCGCCAGAGGAAGCGCTTGCGGCTCTCGGTCTCGCGCAGGAACCCGGGCAGCGCGGCGAAGAACCCGGGCGCCATCGTGCCGCGCGCGGGGAACACCGCGTCGGCGTAGAGCCCGTCGGTCGCCGCGGACCAGACGTACTGGCGCGGTTTGTCGTCCTCGGCGTGCGGCGCGTGGAAGCTGATCGACAGGCACCAGGGCGTCGCTGCGGAACAGCCGTCGAGGAAGCCGAGCGCGCGGTCGCCCGTGATGTCGGTCAGGTGGCGGAAGCTGCCGTCGGGTTGCCGCTTGGAGTAGGGCCACTGCAGCGGCACGAACTCGTCGAACATGAACTTGCGGGCCTCTGCGCTCGCGGCGACGCCGAACTTGCCGACGAAGCCCGTGCGGTAGCCGTGCCGGCGCAGCAGGGCCGGGTAGCTCGCGGCGAGGTGTTCGTCGGTGAGCGGCGGAGTGCCGAACGTGTAGCCGTGCGTGCGTTCGTAGAGGCCGGTGAAGATCGACGCGCGGCTCGCCGCGCAGATCGATGTGGTCACGAACGCGTTGCGGAAGCGCACGCCGCGCGCCGCCAGCGCGTCGATCGCCGGGGTCACGGCGATGCGGTCGCCGGCGCAGCCGAGCACGTCGTGGCGCAGGTCGTCGAGCAGCAGCAGCAGGATGTTCGGCGGCCGGGACGGCGGCTCCGGCGCCCGGGTTGGTGGCGGGGTGCTGCAGGCGAGCGCGAGTACGAGCACGAGGGCGAACGCGGCCAGCGGAGCCGAGACGGCGCGGCTCCGGGCAGCGCGCGGGACGCGGTGGACAGGCGCCATGCTGCCTGTGTACCCGCCGCCGCGGCGCGCGGAAGCTTGCGTGCGATCGCCGTCGGCCTTGTCGTAGGCCATAGTCTTCATCCGGCCGGCCGGCAGCGCCGCCTGTGCCTGGTCGACGAGCGTGGCTACGTGTTGGTGGTCGGGGGCGTCGGCGCTGGTGACCTCGAAGGCCAGGGGCACTTCGTGCCTGGTGTCGACCAGGAGGTGGAGCTCGTAGCCGAGCCACGACGCCACGTGCGTGATCGCGCCATCATCGTCACGGTGTTCCTTCTTGCCGCCAACGGGTGCTGGCAAGGTGGCTTCTGCCGAGCACTCGCTCGGCGTGGCGCACTCGGTGCGGGTGCCGAGGCGATTCGCATCGGCTGCGGCATGGGCGCCGAGGTCGGGAACTGTGGCTCCCGGCTCGGCGACCTGCTTGTCGAATATCTGCCGAATCAAGACGAGGAACTCGGGCTGGCCGAGGTTGGCGCGGAACCACGACATGCTGCAAGTCTTGGGCAGCTTGCCGGCCAGGTCGATGCCAGCGGCGTTCGCCAGAGCACGACCACCGGATGGTCATCCCGGCCGCGGTCTCCTGCCGCCGATGCCGCACCGGTGCTGGATCAGCGGACATCGCAAACGGCTCGCGCGGGGCAGGTCGAGGTGGCGCCCCGCACCGGGGTGCGGCTACGTTGGGACCCGCGGCAATGGCCCGAAGCACGTTCGGCGACAAGCTCCGGCTGCCCGCGGCTGCCGGCCTTCTCCATGACCCCGAGAGAACGCATCCTCGCCACGCTGAACCGCCAGCCGGTCGACCGCACGCCGGTGGATCTCTGGCACACGCCGGAGATCGCCGCGGCGCTGCGCGATCACTGCGGCGTCGCCGACGACTTCGCCATGTGGCAGGCCCTCGGGCTCGACAAGATCGTCTGGGACTTCATGGACTACCGGACCGACGCGGGCGAACGCGCCGGGGCGCAGTCCGGGGCGGGCGCGGAGTCCGGCGGGAATCGCACCACGTGGGGGGTGCCGCTCGAGGAGATCCAGGCGGGTGCGTCGCACTATGCCGAGTTCGGGGCGGCGCCGCTGGCCGGCTACGACACGCCTGCCTCGCTGGACGGCTACCCGTGGTGGCCGCAGGTCGGCCGCTTCGATTACGACGGCGCCGTGGCGCTCGCGCAACGCGCGTCCCGCGACTTCGCCGTCATCGGCCCGTGGGTGTCGCTGTTCGAGATCTACTGCCAGTTGCGCGGGCTCGAACAGTCGCTGCTGGACCTGATCGAGAACCCGGCCTTGGTCGAGGCGGTGCTCGACCGGGTGGAGTCCATCCAGACCGAGATGATGAAACGCTTGTTCGCGCGGGCCGGCAAGCACCTGGACCTCGTGTTCGTCAGCGACGATGTCGCCGGGCAGCAGTCGCTGCTGATGTCCCCGGCGATGTGGCGGCGGCACCTGCAGCCGCGGCTCCGGCGCTGGTGCGATCTCGTCCACGCCCACGGCCTGAAGGTGTTCTATCACAGTGACGGCGCGGCGCGCCCGCTGCTGGAGCCGATCCTGGCTTGCGGCGTCGACGTGTTGAATCCTGTCCAGCATGCCTGTCCGGGCATGGACATGGCGGAGCTGAAGAAGGAGTTCGGCGCGCGCGTGATCTTCCACGGCGGCGTGGACAATCAGAGCGTGCTGCCGCGCGGCAGCGCCGACGACGTGCGACGCGAGACGCGCAACTGCCTGGCGACGCTCGGCGCGGGGCGCGCGGGGTTCATCTGTTGTTCCTGCCACAACGTCCAGGCCGGCACGCCAGTGGAGAACGTTCTCGCCATGATCGAGACCGTGCACGGGTCCTCGACCCGGGGATGACAGGAACGGGTTTTCGGCGCCGATGACGCGGCGCGTGGCGAGGGGATCGTGCCGGGTCAGCCCCGACATGGCCTACGCGCCGTTCGTCTTCTGGTTCTGGGACGAGCCGCTGCAGCCGCAGAAGACGGCCGAGTGACGCAGTGCTGGCGGCGGCCTCGCCGCGGTGCTGCGCTTGCTGGCGATCGATCTCGCGGACCGAGCGGGCTGGCCGGTCGAAGCCGTGAGTGTTGCCCTGGGCTGCCTGGCCAGAGACCATCTGCCGCGATGCCCCGAGGACCCGCTACCCGCAGCACTCGTGGAGGAACCAGCGTGGATGCCCTGCTCGAACGCTTCTGCCGTTACGTGAAGATCGACACGCGCGCCCGCGACGACGTGAAGGACTACCCGAGCTCGCCGGGCCAGAAGGAGCTGGGCGCGCTGCTCGCGCAGGAACTGCTCGAGCTGGGCGTCGCCGACGCGCGCGCGCACGGTGACGGCATCGTCACCGCGACGCTGCCGGGCACGGTCCGCAGCGCGCCGGCGATCGCGTGGCTCGCGCACCTCGACACTTCGCCGGAGGCGAGCGGCACCGACGTGAAGCCGATCGTGCACGCGAACTACCGCGGCGGCGACATCGTTCTGCCGGGCGACAAGCAGCAGGTGATCCGCGTCGCGGAGTCGCCCGAGCTCGCGCGCCTCGCCGGCAAGACGATCGTCACCAGCGACGGCACCACGCTGCTCGGCGCCGACGACAAAGCGGGCGTCGCCGCGATCATGACCGCCGTCGACGAACTCGCGCGCGCCCGCGTGCCGCACGGCCCGATCCGCATCGTCTTCTCGTGCGACGAGGAGGTCGGCCGCGGCTGCGAGAAGCTCGACCCGGAGCGGATCGGCGCGGTCGCCGCCTACACGCTCGACGGCGAGGACGAGGGGCTCATCGAGAACGAGACCTTCTCGGCCGACCTCGCGACGGTCACCATCACCGGCTACAACATCCACCCGGGGCTGGCGACCGGGAAGATGGTCAATGCCATCCGCCTCGCCGGGCAGTTCCTCGAGCGCATGCCGTGGCAGACGAAGGCGCCGGAGACGACCGCCGACCGGCAGGGTTTCCTGCACCCCTACACGATCGAGGGCGGCGTCGGGGAGGCGAAGATCAAGGTCCTGCTGCGCAGCTTCGAGGCGCCGGAGCTCAAGCAGCAGGCGGCCGTGCTGAAGCGGATCGGGCAGACCCTCGAGGCCGAGTTCCCGCGCGCGAAGGTCGCCGTCGCGGTCAAACGCCAGTACCGCAACATGCTCGAACACCTCGGCAAGGAGCCCCGCGCCGTCGACCTCGCGGTCGCGGCGATGAAGGCGGCGGGCCTCGCGCCCACGTTCAAGTCGATCCGCGGCGGCACCGACGGCTCGCGCCTCAGCGAGATGGGGCTGCCGACGCCGAACCTGTCGGTCGGCATGCACAACTTCCATTCGAAGCTCGAGTTCGCCTGCCTCGAGCAGATGCAGTCGGCAGTGCGCGTGCTCGTCGAGCTCGCGCGCCTCTGGGGCAAGCAGAAGAGGTGAAACCATGACCGACACGCAACCGACCACCCTGCCCGAGAACGCCTACCGCGAACTGAAGCCCGGCGAGACCTACACGCCGATGGTGCCGCCTGGGACCGACGCGCCGGAGCTGACGCTGCGGTCGATCCTGTTCGGCATCCTGATGAACGTGCTGTGGTCGGCCGCGGCGACCTACGTCGCGCTGAAGGTCGGCCAGGGCATCGAGACGGCGATCCCGATCTCGATCCTCGCCGTCGGCCTGTCGGGCCTGCTGCTGCGCCTGGGCCGGCGCCGCAGCACGATCCTCGAGAACATCAACGTGCTCGCGATCTCGACGACCTCGGGCATGGTCGCCGGCGGCACCGTGTTCACGATGCCGGCGATCTACATCCTGAAGCTGCACGAGGGCCTGAACCTCAGCGGCTGGATGGTGTTCCTGCACATCTTCCTGGTGCCGCTGTTCGGCGCCGTGTTCGGCGTGCTCTTCCTGGTGCCGTTCCGCCGCTACTTCGTCAAGGAGATGCACGGCAAGCTGCCGTTCCCCGAAGCGACGGCGACGAACGAGATCCTCGTGACGGGCCAGGGCGGCACCGGCGGGGCCGTGACGCTGCTGGTGTCGACCGCGCTGTCGGCCGTCTACACGTTCTGCACCGCCGGGCTCCGGCTGTGGACCGAGGTCTTCACGACCGGGATCGTCGAACTGCCGGGCAAGGTCGCGCGCGAGGTGATCGCCTCCTCCGGCTGGTTCGTCACGAAGCTGCACGAGCTCAAGGCGGTCGTCTCGATCGGCACCGGCGCCGAACTCTGCGGGCTCGGCTTCATCATCGGCGTGCGTTACGCGTCGATCATCATGGCCGGCTCGATCCTGTCGTTCCTGGTGATCGTGCCGCTGCTCGGGCCGCTGCCGCTCGAGGCGCTGCGGGCGATCAATCCGTCGGCGGCGGGCACCTCGGCCGACGCGATCTTCCGGGCCGTGCCGCGCAACATCGGCATCGGCTGCATCTTCACGGCCGGCATCCTGTCGATCCTGAAGATGAGCCCGGTGATCGCGACGGCGCTGCGCGAGGCGCTCGGCAGCCTGTTCCGGCGCTCGGGCACTGCCGCCGCGCCGGACCGCACGGACCAGGACGTGGGCTATCCGGCGCTCGTGTTGCTCGGCCTCGTCACGCTGGTCGTCATGGCGGTCTACTTCCGGACCTGCGTGCTCGCCGGCACCGACAACCCGAACACGCTGACGGCCGTCGCGGTCGTGCTCGCGCCGGCCGTCGCGTTCGTGTTCATCACCGTGTCCGCGTGGGCGATCGCGACGATCTCGGTGACGCCGATCTCGGGCATGACGGTGACGACGATCATCGTGACCGCGGTCGTGCTCGTGCAGGCGGGGCTGACCAAGGGCCCGGTCGGCCAGCTCGCGGTGCTGCTCGTCGGCGGCGTCGTCGCCACCTCGCTGTCGGTCGCGGGCACGCTGGTGACCGAGTTCAAGCTCGGCTACTGGGCGGGCTCGAGCCCGCGCCGCATCCAATGGAGCTGCCTGTGCGCGTGCGCGCTGGCCGCGGCCGTCGTCGCCGGCACGGTGATGCTGCTCGGACACTCGCCGGGCTTCGACCCGCAGGCCAACAAGGAGGCGCTGAACGCGCCGCAGGCGAACATGATGGCGAGCGCGCTGCAGAGTTTCCTCGGCACGGGCAACGTGCCGTGGATCCCCTACGGGGTTGGCGTGATGGTCGCGCTCTTGCTGCAGCTCGTCGGCGTGTCGCCGCTCGCGTTCGGCCTGGGCATGTACTTGCCGATGCAGATGAACGCGCCGATCCTGCTCGGCGCGCTGGTCGCCTCGGCGCTGAAGATCGGCACGCGCGACGAGGGCACCGTGCGTGCGCGCACGACGCACGGCACGATCATCGCGTCGGGCCTGATCGCCGGCGCGGCGATCGTCGGCGTGATCCTGAACGGGCTGAAGTCGCTGTCCGGCGTCAAGGACTTCATGCGCGAGAACCTCGAGGTGCCGGAGCGGCTCGTCGCGGGCGGCGCCGATGCCGAGGCGGTCGGGCGGTCGCTGAACTGGTACGGGTTGCTGGCGTTCGTGGCGCTCTGTCTGGTGCTCTACGGCTGGGCGCGGCGCGCGAAGAAAAAGGCGTGAGCCGGGGCGGGGCGTGCGCGCGGCCGCGAGCATCTCCCGGCAGGGCTACAGGATCGCGAAGACCTGTGCCCAGTGGCCCCACGGTGGGAGCACGGCTGCGGGGTCGGGAGGTGCACTGCGCTGGTCGGACGGGGACCCGGTGTTCACTCGTTCGTCCGCGAGCCGAGCCCGCGCCGGGCGACCGGTCGGGACCACGGGCGCTTGCCCTTCGCCGCCTGTGTCTTACACTCGTAGGACATGGCTTCCACCCTGACCATCCGCACGGACGATGCCCTCCGCGCCGCGCTCGACGAACGCGCGCAGGCCGAGGACAAGACCGTGTCGGAGCTCGTTCGCGAGATCCTCGATGCCGCCCTCTCTCGACGCTCGTTCGGAGAGCGCGTCGACCACCTCCGCGGCCGCCTGCAGCTGCGCCGCAGCGGGCTCTCCGCCTGGCCCCGGCAGGTGCGGGAGCGGAACTGGCGACCGTGAGGACCTGGCTGATCGACACGGGGCCCATCGTCGCCTTCCTCGACGCGCGGGATCCCGCCCACGGCGAGATCGTTCGACGCTGGTCAGGCCTGATCGGGACCTGTGCAACGACCAGCGCCGTGATCACCGAAGCCATGCACCTGCTGGCCGCGGACCCCGGCGGACCATCGGCGCTCGCCGAACTCGTCTCGCTCGGGAACTTCCGCGTGTTCGATCTCTGCCAACCGGCCGACCTGACCGCGGCCGCGCGGCTCATGGAGAAGTACGCCGACACTCCCATGGACTTCGCAGATGCCACTCTCGTTCTGCTCGCCGAGGCGCTCGGTGTGCGCGACATCCTGACCCTGGATCGGCGCGGATTCACCACCTACCGCACGGGGAGGCGCGAGGCGTTCCACCTGCTGCTCGGCGCATGACGTACGGCGCATCGCGGGACTGCCCTGCGGATCGACCCACGAGGGCCGCCGTACCAGCCGCCGACCTTGTTGAACCGGTCGGGCGTGAAGCCCGGGATGTGCGCGTGGGCGAACTCGCGCAGGCCGTGCTCCCAGAGGTAGAAGCCGAGGAAGTAGCCGGCGACGCCGCCCAGCACCGAGGCCAGCGAGGCCCAGAACGCATGGCGCCGGCGGCGCTCGCGGCGGCCGAGTGGGTGGGCCGCCCTGGCTACTCCACCAGCGACGGGAACACCTCGCGCACGCGCGCGAAGTGCTGCGCCGCGTCGGCCGGCGCGTTGCCCTTGCCGGCCAGCACCGTCAGCAGCGAGTAGAGATCCTGGCCGGTCACGGTGTAGGTCGCTTGCGGATCGTCCTGCAGCTGCCGCGCCAGCCGGCGCTGCGCCGCCTTCGGGGTCAGCACGCAGCGCTTCGCCGCGGCGGGCCGGTCCTCCAGTTCGCGCAGCGCGTCGTCGACGACGCGGAGCTCCTGGCCGGTCGGCGCCGCGAGCACGCGGCGGCCGATCTGCCGGGCCTTCGCCCACGACAGCTTGCCGGCGTGCAGTCTGGCGCGCACCCGCGGATCCATGCGGGGCACGTAGCGCAGGATCTCCTCGACCCAGGTCTCGTTCTTGCCGAGGAACGCGGCGATCCGTGCGACCGACCAGTCGGCGTTGTTCAGGAACAGGATCGTGTCGAAGTAGTCGCTGATCCTGGCGTCGAGGCGGTCGGCGTTGAGCTTGAGGTTCAGCGCGCGCATCTCCTCGAGGTCGCCGGTGACGACGCGCACGTCGATCCGGTCGTAGTAGCCCGCGTGCTCGGCGCGGATCCGCTGGATCGCCTCGAGGCGGTGGAAGCCGCCCACCAGGTAGTACTCGCGGTGCTGCCGCTCCCAGACGACCAGCGGCTCCAGCAGGCCGTTCTCCAGGATGTCCTGCTGGAAGTGGGCGACCTTGCTCTCGCAGAGCTCGCGGTGGTTGGTGAGCAGCGGGTGCCGGCGCACCTGCTCGATCGGGACGTAGTCGTAACGTCTGGTCGTGACCATGGCGGATCGCGCCGCTCCGGACCGGTCGGCGGGCCGCGGCGCCGCTCGGCGCAGCTTCCCTGCGCGCGGCCGTCGTTTCCAGGCCGGGGCGAGGGAACCGCGGCGTGCACCGATCCAGGGGGAAGGCTCAGCCTGTTCCCGCCGTCCGCGACGGGCGTCGTGGACACGTCAATCCCGCGCGAGCCCGAAGTGCCGCAGCGCGATCCAGGCGTAGAGCTCGACGCCCGCGAACACGTTCTCCAGCGCGACGTACTCGTCGACGCGGTGCGCGCACTCGGGGTGGCCCGGCCCGACCTTGTTCACCGTCGGGATGCCCTGCTTGCCGAAGAAGACGGCGTCGTTGCCGGCCGGCGTGTACTGGAACCGCGCGTGCGGCCGGCCGAGGTCCTCGCGCAGCGCGCGCAGCACGGTCTGCGCGAGCGGATGGCCCTGGTCGAGTTTGTGGCCCTCGCGCGGGTAGAGCTCCTCGACCGTGATCGCGTAGCCCGGCTCCTCGTGCGCGCGCAGGCACTCGCCGAGTTCGCTGCGGAAGCGGCGCAGGTCGTCGGCGTACAGGAGCGGCGTCGGCCGGCAGTCGACCACCGCCTCGGCGACCTCGGGGATCACGTTGGTGCGGTCGCGGTCGCCGGCGCGGAACGCGGTGGTGGTCAGCGTCGTGTGGCCGAAGTCCGGGTCGGCATAGCGCTCCTTCCAGCGCGACTCGAGCGCGCCGAGCGCGTCGAGGATCGCGCGCAGCTTGCCGATCGGGTTGCGCGACAGGTGCGGGCGGCTGCCGTGCCCGCCGAGCCCCACGACGCGCACGACGAGGAAGGTGCTGCCGCGATTGCCGAGGCAGACCTCGTCGAGCCCGGTCGGCTCGGTGACGACGCAGGCGGTGCGGGCGAAGTCGAGGAAGCGCTCGCGCTCGGCCCATTCGAGGAACCCTGCGGTGCCGTCGCCGGTCGTCTCCTCCTCGATCGTGAACGCGGTCACCAGTCGCCCGGGCAGCGCCACGTCGCGCAGCAACAGCGACGCGAAGTAGGCGGCGACCGTCGACGCGTGCATGTCGCTGGTGCCGAGCCCGTAGAGCCTGCCGCCGGCCACGGTCGGCGTGAACGGCCCGTAGGTCCACGCGCCCCCGTTCGGCGGGACCGTGTCGACGTGGCCCGACAGCACGAGCGCCGGCTCGCCGCGGCCGACGACGGAGATCACGTTGTGCCGGCCCTTGCACGGCTGCAGGATCGCCGCGATGCCGCGCGCGCGCAGCCATTCGGCGAGGTGGTGCGCGATCGGTCCCTCGTTGCCGGTGACGCTGTCGATCGCGACCATCTCCGTCAGCAACCGCACGATCTCGTCGCGACGGTCGTGCACCCAGCGGCGGACGTCCTCGGGCCTCATGCGGGTTCTCCGGGTCGCAGGATCATGCCGATGCAGTGGCAATGGCCGGGGTGGGTGCACAGCTCGGAGTGATTGCGGCACGACTCGCAGCCGCGCCAGAACTCGGGATCCGTCGTCAGCTGGTCGAGCGGCACGCGCACGAAGCCGAGCGCGTGGTTCATTGCCTGCACCAGCGGCGAACTGGAGAGGCTCATCAGCACGGCGTCGGGGTGGCGTTCGCGCGAGCTGGCCACCAGCGCCAGCTTGAGCCGGCTGCCCAGCGCGATGCCGCGCCGATCGGCGCGCACGACGAGCCCCGAGTGCGACACGAAGCGGCCGCCCTGCCACAGGGACCAGAAGCCGAAGCCGACCAACTCGTCGCCGTCGAGCGCGAGCACGGCCTGGCCGGCCTGGATCTTCGCGCGCAGCAGTTCGGGCGGCCGGCGCGCGACGTCGTGGTTGCGCGCGGCGGCGGCGATCAGCGCCGCCGCGGCGTCGGCGAAGCCGGCGTCGGCCTCGGTCGCGACGCGCACGACGACCTCGCTTTCGTCCACCCCGATCACCTCACGCGGCCGCCGAGGGCCGCGAAGACCGCGGCCGCGGTCCAGACGCGGTTCTCGGCCTCGTCGACGACCACCCCCCGTCGCGAGTCCAGCACGCCGTCGGCCACGACGACGTTGCGCCGCACCGGCAGGCAGTGCATGAAGATCGCGTCGTCGGTGCGCGCCATCTTGGCCTCGTCGACGATCCAGTCCGCGCGCAGCGGCTGCTTCCTGCGGACCTCTTCGTCGAAGCGGCCGTAGTAGTCGAGCGAACCCCAGGCCTTCGCGCAGACGACCTTCGCGCCGCGGTAGGCCGCGGCGATGTCGTCGGTCTCGCGGACCGAACCGCCGCGCGACTCGGCGCGCGCGCGCGCCGCGGCCAGCACCGCGGGCTCGAGGCTCCAGCCCTCGGGGCGCAGCACGGTCACGTCCATGCCGAGGTCGGCGGCCGACAGCAGCTGCGAGTGCGGCGTCGCGACCGGCAGCGACTTCGGGTGCCAGGCCCACGTCAGCACGTACTTGGTGCCCCGCGGCTCGGGGAACCGTTCGCGCATGGTCGCCATGTCCGCCAGCCCCTGCATCGGGTGGAAGCGGTTGGACTCGAGGTTGATCACCGGCACCTCGCTGAACTCCGCGAGCCGGTGCATGAAGAAGTCGCGCGCGAGCTCCGGATAGCTGCCGGTGACCGTTGCCTTGTCGTTGCCGACCGTGATCAGCTCGCACTTGCGGATGCCGATGAAGTTCGCCATGCGCGACAGCACCGGCGCCAGCTCGCGCACGTGCTCCTGCGTGTTGCCGTCCATCACGACGCCCTCGCCGGCTTCGAAGTTCCACGTGTCCTTGCCCGGCTGGATCGTGATCGCGGAGCCGCCGTAGCGCACCATCGCGGCCTCGCACGACACGCGCGTGCGCACCGAGGGGTTGAAGAACAGCAGCACGCTGACCATGCGCTCGAGCGCGGCGCTGCGGCGAGAGCGCTTCAGGTCGAGCGCGAGGTCGACGAGGCCGGTGACCTCGTCGACGCTGAAGTCCAGGGTGCTGAGGAAGTGGCGTCCTTGCAGTCCGGTCATGCGAGGCTCGGGGCGGTCGAGGACGGCGCGCGCGGCGCCGTCGGCGCGGCAAGCCTAGCGACGAGGGTGTGCACGCAGAAGGCACTGCTCGGACACGAGCCGAGCGCCGCGTGCGGCGGGCCGGCGTCGTCGCCGCAACGCGCGCCCCCGGCAGTTCCACAGGCGGATCCGCCGGAGGACAGCGGGGGCCTTGCGTCGAAGTGCGTAGCCCTGGAGGCCGCGCGGGAGGTCCGGAGATCGCAGGTCGTGGCGGTGCGTCGCGCCTGCGGCCGGCGCGATTCAGAGGACGACGGGCGGGTTGTCAGTTCGTGCGAACCAAACTAGGTTGGCTCCCTCGTCGAACCTCGCCCCGTCACCCGGAGCCCATCCCATGCGCCTCGCCACTCCCTGCCTGTCGGTGACCCTTGTGTTTGCCACCACGGCGCCGTCGCAGACCGCGATCGTCGTGCCCGATGGTCTCGCGACCGTGCCCGGCAACGCCAACAACTCCTTCCCCTGGTCGCGCAATGCGAGCAGCATGCGCATCCAGTTCATCTACGACGACTCCCACTTCACCGCGCAGGGCATGACGGGACCTGCCCTGATCACGCAGCTGCGCTGGCGGCCCTACTCGCCGACGACAACCCCGGGAACCTGGGCGGGCGGTTCGTGGCCGAACGTGCGCATCGACCTGGCCACCGCCGCGACGAGCTGGTCGGCGCCCAGCGCCACGTTCGCCAACAACCTCGGCGCGGACGCGATCACCGTGCACCAGGGCCCGGTGGTCGTGATCGGCGGCACCGTGCAACCGAACACGGTCGGCCCGTGGTACATCGGCATCCCGCTGGCCACGCCGTTCGTCTACAATCCGGCCACGGGCGACGACCTGCTGGTCGACATCCATCTGGACGGCACCGGCTGGACCGGCACGTCGCGCGCCGCCGACCACCAATGGACCGGCTCGATGGCGGCCCGCATCTACAACACGTCGGGCCTGACCGCGACCACCGGCTCGGTGGGGACCTCCTATGGCGCCGTCATGGAGGTCACGCACCAGCCGGCGGTCGGCGTGTTCTCCCGCTTCTCGGCGACGCCGCGCACGGGCCCCTCGCCGCTGCAGGTGCAGTTCGCGGACGCCAGCTTCACTTCCGATCCGAACGGCATCCTGGCCTGGGCCTGGGACGTCGACGGCGACAACGTCGTCGACTACACGGTGCAGAACCCGTCGCACACCTACACCAACTGCGGCACCTACTCCGTGTCGCTGACGGTGATCGCCGCCAACGGCACGAACACGCTGGCCGTGTCGAACTTCATCGTCACCGACACGGTGACACCGTCGTTCGCCTGGAGCAATCTCGGCGCCAACGTCATCCAGTACACCGACACCTCGGCGCCGGTGCCGACGTCCTGGGACTGGGACCTCGACGGCGACGGCATCACCGACTCGACGGCGCAGCACCCGGTCTGGGCCTACGCGCAGACCCAGTGCGTCGGCGCGAACGTCCGGCTCGCCGTGAGTCGCCTGTGCCGCGGCCCCTTCACGACCTCGCAGCAGGTGGTCCTGGCGCCGAGTTCGGTCGCCTACATGACCGGCAGCACCAGCACCAGCAGCTCGAGCTGGATCGGCGGCCTGTTCGACGTTTCGGTGACCCATCCGGGCGGCATCAGCGTCTGCGGCGTGACGGTGCGGCCTGGCGGCCTCGTCGCCCCGATGAACGTCGCGGTCTACGTCGCGCCGGACACCTACGTCGGCAAGGACACCAACGCATCGCTGTGGCGCCTCGTCGCCACCGCCACGGCGCTGCCGGCGGCGGCACCGGGCTCGATCGCGCTGAACCCGCCGTTCTACCTGCCGGCCGGCAACTTCGGCATGGCGGTCTACATCGGCCAGCCGGGCGGCGTCAGCACCAGCATGACCCACAACAGCGTGCCGACCACCGGCCATCCGGGCCCGATCAGCACCCCGGACGTGATCCTGTTCCCCAACCCGGCCGCCGCGCCGGGCATGATCCGCACCGGCCTGTTCGGCGGCGGCACGCTCAACCCGCGCATCTGGAACGGCACGCTGCACTACTCGGCGTGCGGCACGGGCGGCGACCCGGGCTTCGGGTTCTTCGGCGCCGGCTGCGCCGGCTCGCTGGGCATCACGAACCTGCGGCACGCCGGCCGTCCGCGGATCGGCAGCACGTTGACCGTGAACTACGACAACCTGCCGCTGGCGGCGGCCATCATCTTCATGGGCTTCAGCAACACGAACTCGCTGTTCGGCCCGCTGCCGCTCGACCTCGGCGTGTACGGCGCGCCGGGCTGCAGTGCCCGCGTCAGCACCGACGCGACGCTGTTCCTGCTCGGCGCCGGCAATGCCGCCGCGTGGAACTTCGGCATCCCGAACGTCGCGAACCTCGTCGGCGTGCTGATGTACCACCAGGCCCTCGTGCTCGATCCGGGCTTCAACACGTTCGGCGCGGTGATGTCGGACGCGGCGGGCCTGATCATCGGCAGCTGAGATTGCCACCGCCGCCGGGCGGCGACGATGGGCGTCACTCCCGAGTCGAGTGGAAACGCGGCTCGTCCCCATCCAGCAATCGTCGCGATGCGCCCCTCGTCGCCAGACCCGGCGCCCCCTGCGCGAACGGTCGGCTGCCGCGGCGCTGCGCCCGTTCGGCCGGGTCTGTGGCGAGGTCGTGCTGCGCGGCGCGGTCGGCCCGGGGACCGGCGTGGGCCCCAGCGCTCCGGTGGCTTTTCCCGCCGCGGCGTGGACCGCCCGCGGGGTCCAGCTACTGTCCTTCCGGGTTTCCACCTGCGCAGCAGGCGCAGCGTCGGGAGGACCCGCACCCGCGAGGCCCGGAGGTCGAGGACATGACGACTGCGCACCAGCGACGGATGCTCTTCGAGTTGGCGGACTCGCTGCTGGAGTTCACGGATCTCGGTCGCTCGGGCTACCGAGGTGCCGCGGCGCGCCTGCGGCAGGACAAGATCCTCGCCCGAGCCGAGGCGGACCTCGGCGAACTGCCGCCCGCGGCGCGCCGGGCGATCGAGGACTGTGTGGATCCGGCGGCGGCGACCATGCTCGACAGGTCCATCGCGGGACTGGGCGCTGCCAGTGGCGAGGAGACGCAGGCCGGGCTGCGCGCGGTGCTCACGGCGCTGGCGGCTCGTCTGCTCGCCGCCGACCGCCGCGAGCAGGCCCAGCGCGCGCAGACCGCTTTGGCGTCGCTGCACGGGGCTCGCCCGGTGCCCGCGCCGCGCGCGAGCCGGGATCCGCAGGCCGGGAAGCCGCCGCGGCGTGCCGCCCCGACGAGGAAGCCGGGCCGCGCGACCGTTTCGGGTGGTGAACCTGGCCAGTCCTCCCAGGAGGCTGGGGCGTAGCCTTGGCCGCGGCCCCTCCGGGCGGCGGCCCGTCTGGGCGCGGCACCATGACCGTCAGCTCCCGCACCTTCGGGTGGATCTGGACGACCTGCTCGAGCTTCAGGTGCTTCGACCCCTGGTACTCGCGGCCGTCGGCGAGACAGGCGACGCCGGCGACGTGGCGCAGTCGCAGCAGCACGCCGCGCGCCTCCGGCGCGATCTCGATCTCGCGGAAGGTGCCCAGCGGGTCCTTCCACAGCGCGATCGTGCGCGACGGCGGGTGGCCGTCGGCGTGGCTGCGCCGCACCATGCCGAGCGACGTCAAGGTCAGCACCGACGAACCCGGATCGTCTGCGAGCACGCACGCGTAGTGACCCGGCCACCGGCTCTTCAACTGTGGTCCGTCCAGCAGCAGCGCCAGCACGAGCGAGGGGGCCAGCGTCCGCAGCAGGTCGCCGATCGGCTCCTGCCGGGCGAGGTCCTCGCAGATCAGGGGTGCGATCACGAGGCTGTTGGGCGCCGCTCCGATCTCCAACACGAACTGGCGGCGGCGGCTGATGTCGATGCGCTCCCACCACGTGCGCCGCTGGCTCAGCGCCGAACCGAGCTGGTACTGCGCGATCTGCGAGGCGTCGAGGTACCAGCGGTGGTGCTTGCACTGCTGTCCCCAGCCGATGCCCGGCGAGGAATCACTGGCGTCGTCGTCGTGGGGAAAGCAGCTGAAGGCCGCGAGGTTCCGGTCGTGGCCTTCCGGGGACGACCCGGGCGCCTGCACGCCGGCGACGATCAGGGTAACCCCGTGGGCACCGGCAACCTCCCGCAGGATCCGCACCTGAGATTCGGCGACCGCCAGCTCCGGTAGCACGACGATCTCGACCGGGTCGCCGTCCGCCTGCGCCGCGTCCAGCAACTCGTCGAGCGATTCTCGCAGTCCGTCGTCGCCGAGGCGCGCCTTCGGCTCATAGCTGAAGTAGCCGAAGCGGCCGGGGTTCATGGCTGGTCGATCTCCGTGCGGCACGGCGCGGAAGTCGGAGGCCGCCACCGTCTCCGGCCAGGGCAGGAGCAGGATGTTGACGCGTTCGCCCACCGGCTGATTCGTGACCGGCAGCCGGCGCCAATCGACTTCGACGAGCGGATTGCAGACCGCCAGGTGACGCGAAAGGCTCCTCACCGTCACGCCGGTGGTTCGCGACACGGACTTCGGCAGCACGCGGCAGTTCGCGGCGGGGATGCGCGCAAGAGTAGCTGCTTTCAGCATCAGTCCGTGGTAGCGCTCCACGACGTGGATCGCGGGCGAAGGCGAATCGCCTGCGATCCGGCAGGCGGGGGCGTCGAGGTAGGCGCCGGCCTCGTCTGCCACGGCATTGAGCGTCGCGATCACGGAGAGGTCGTCCCAGTGCTCGACCTTGCCGAGTTCCAGCACCTCGAGATCGCGGAGCTTGGCGAAGTGCTCGATCAGTTCGTCCAGCCGTGGCGGCAGCCTGCCCGTCTTGCGGAGGTCGAAGGCGGCAAGATCCCGGAGCGACGTGTTCTCCGCGTCCAGCAGCGTACCGATCTCGCGCAGCCACTCCGCGGCCAACGTGCGGATGCCTGCGGCCCAGTCGCCGGTCGGTGGCCAGCGCTTCGTCGGCGGCACGGACACCAGCAGGCGGTATGCGTCCGAGGCGCGCAGGATGGACGTCGTCAGCGCGAACAGGTCGGGTGGCCACGACGCGAACCAGTACTCGTCGACACCGGCGCGGAGCCGCTCCCGCGCTTCACGGATGCTCAGGGTCACTGGCGCTTTCCTTCGCGCCGGGGCACGGCGCATCGGGTTCTCGCTCGCTCGCGAGGATGCGGACCGGGGCTGTGCCAGTCAAGCGAGGAGTCGCTACTCGCGCGCGCCGAGCGGGGAACGGCTGCAACTGCTGCGGGCGGTCGCTTGGCCCGTCCGCGCGGCGACCATCGCTCGGCGCGAGGTCGGGCGACTATCGTCTGGGCATGCTCGGCCGCTCCCTGCTCGTCGTCGCATCGCTCCTCCCCGCGCTCCAACCCGCGCCCGCGCAGCAACCCTTCGACTTCGCGGCTGCCTCGCGCGACGTGCCCAGACCACGCGAACTCTGGCCGATCGTGCGGCAGCACCGCGTGCCGCTCGGGTTCGAGGTCCGGTCGGACGAGACCGTGCCGAGCGACACCGACCCGCGGCTCGAGCTGCGCAAGGTCCGCGCGCACTTCTGGAGCCAGGAACTCGAAGGCAAGAGGTGGGGCCACGAGTGCGTGATCTTCACGCCGGCCGGCGCGGCCGCCGCCGCCAACGCGGCCGGCGCGCGCCGCGGCAAGGTCGTCGTGATCGGCTCGCCGGGCGGCAGCGCCTTCCCCGTGCACGTCGACAAGTACGCCGAACCGATCGCCGCGCGCACCGGCTATCCGACGATGGTGCTCGTCAATCCCGGCACCTACCCCGACGGCAGCGACATCGAGGCCGACATCGGGGTGCTCGACCGGCTGCGCAAGGCGACCGGCGCGAACCACTACAACATGAACTGCCAGCTCGCGGTCGTCTACGTGCAGGCGATGGACGCGCTGCAGCAGTTCCTCGGCCTCGACGAACTGCACGCGGTCGTCGGCGGGCACAGCAAACGCGGGCGCAGCGCGACGGTCGCCGCGGCGTTCGACCCGCGCGTCGCGAGCGCCGTGATCATGGGCAACGAGGGCGTCCACCGCACCGACACGGTCGAGTGGCATCTGTCGTTCCACCACGCCTTCTTCCAGGACCAGGTCCCGGACCTGCCCGTCTTCTACCTCGGCGCGACCAACGAGGACGGCTACCGGATGTTCAACGTCAACATCCTGCAGGAACGGCTGCGGCGCCCGATGACGATCGAGCTGATCCCGAACTACTGCCACTCGAACTACAGCGAGATCCAGTTCATGGACTTCCTGATGTGGGTCGCGCACGTGTTCGACGGCCGGCCGCTGACGCGCATCGTCGGCGTCGCGCACGAACGGCTCGCCGACCGGTCACTGTTCCGCGCGCGGCTCGAGGGCGAGGCCAAGGTGCAGGTCGTGAAGGCCTGGTACGTCTACAGCGACGATCCGGCGTGGCGCGACCTGATGTGGTACCACCTGATCATGGACCGGGTCGGCGACCACTACGAGGCCGTGCTGCCGGGCAAGATCCCCGACGCCTTCCTGATCGAGGTCGGCGACACGGCGCTCGGCTACCCGGGCTACGTGTCGAGCCTGCCGCAGAAGCTGACCGACGCAGAGGTGGTCGAGCGCAGGTCGCGCGGTTCGCGGCCGCGGCTCTGGGAGCCGCCCGCGCGCAAGTGATCCGTGCGCCGGCGGCGCGGCCGGCCGACAATCGGGGCATGGCACGCACCTCGCCCGGTCCGTTCTCGCTGCTCGCCGCCGCCTGTCTCGGCGCCGCCGCCGCGATCCCCGCGCAGGACCTTGCCGACATCACGCGGCCTATCGACGCGCGGCGCATGCGCGCGTCCAGCGGCCTGTTCGACCCCGAGTCGAACGACGACGCGCTGCGCATCGCGCCCGGCGAGACCGCGACGCTCGCCGAACTGCGCGGGCCCGGCGAGATCCGCCACATGTGGTTCACGATCGGCGCCGAACACCGCCGCTATCCGCGCTCGCTCGTGCTGCGCATCCATTGGGACGGCGCCGAGGTGCCGTCGGTCGAGACGCCGATCGGCGACTTCTTCGCCGCCGGCAACGGCATGCGCGCGACGGTCAGTTCGCTGCCGATCGAGGTCACGAGCTACGGCCGCGCGATGAACTCCTACTGGCGCATGCCGTTCGGCAAGAGCGCCAGGATCACGATCACGAACGAGTCCAGCGGCCGCGTCAGCTCGTGTTACTACTACATCGACTGGCTGCAGCAGGACCGCGCGCCGGCCGACCTGATGTACTTCCACGCGCGCTACCGGCAGGAGTTCCCGGTGCCCGAGTTCACGCCCTACGTGGTCGCCGACCTGCGCGGCCGCGGCCACTACGTGGGCACCGTGCTGTCGATCCAGAGCTGCAACGGCGAGTGGCTCGGCGAATCCGACGACCGCTTCTACATCGACGGCGAAGCGACGCCGTCGCTGGTCGGCACCGGCATGGAGGACTACCTGACCGACGCCTGGAACCTGCGCCTGTTCAGCAATCTGCGCGCCGGCGTGACGATCTACGAGCCGAAGGCGATGGACCAGCGCATGACCGCCTACCACTGGCACATCGCCGCGCCGATCACGTTCCGCGAGTCGCTGCGCCTGGAGATCGAGCGGCGCAGCTTCATGACGATGAAGGACCCGGCGAGCGGCGAGTCGAAGACCTTCGACTTCAAGTACCGGCCCGATCTGCTGTCCTCGGTCGCGTTCTGGTACGCGACCGCGCCGGCACCGCGCTTCTGGGACTTCCCGCCGGTCGAGGCGCGGCTGAATCCGGAGGTGATGGTGGAGACGACGCAGATGGTCGAACGCATCCGCCGCGCCGACGGCGTGGTGGTGGAGGCGCGCAGCAACCGCGCGATGGGCGCGACCAGCGGCCCGTCGCGCAAGAAGATGACCTTCGTCGGCAACCGCGGGCCCGGCGGCTGGATCGAGGTGCCGTTCACTTTGCCCGAGGGTGGGGTCTGGTCGATCTCGGTGTTCCAGTCGCTGTTCTGGCACTACGGCATGTGGCGCGTCTCGCTGCGCGGCCCGGGCATCGACGAGGTGCTCGACGGCGCGATGGACTTCTTCGTCGACCGCCACCACAACCGCGGCGACCAACCCGAGAACTTCCTCTACGGCACGTGGTTCGACAACAAGTGCGGCGTGCGCCGGCTCGCCGCGGGCGACTACGTGATGCGCTTCGAGTGCGTGGGCGCCAATCCGCTGTCGCGCCGCCGCGGCACCACGGAGCCGGGCTACGACATGGCCCTCGACGGCATCTCGCTGCGGCGGCTGCCGTGGCAGGGGGACATGTGGGAGTGGCTGCAGGGCTACCTGGCCCGCGAACAGGCGCGCGAGTCGGCGATGGTGGCGGAGGCCAGACGTTTCGTAACGATCCTCGCCGCCGCGGTCGAGGAGTTCCGGCGGCGGCAAGGGCGATTGCCCAGGGAACTCGGCGAACTGCTCGGCGCCGACCTGCAGTCGCTGCCCGAGGGCATGCGCACGCGTTTGCCGCGGGATCCCTGGGGCCAGGAGTACGGTTATGCGGCGCCCGGCCGGCACAACGTCGAGGGCGCCGACGTCTGGTCGGTGCACGGCAACTCGCGCCGGCCGAGCGGCTGGATCGGCAACTGGTAGGGCGGGATGCGAGGAACCGGGCCACCTCGGCAGTCCCGCCGCGCCGAACACGGGGCCGACACGACCACCGACATGACGACCGACGAACTGCCGCTCAGCGACGTGTCCGACACCGGACTCATGACGCTGTTCTGCCGCGTGCGCGAGAGCCGCTCGGCGCGGCCGATCCTGCACGATCCGGCGGCCGAGGCGCTCGCCGACCGACTGTTGCCGCTGGTCGCCAAGGTGGACCGCGAACTGCCGCGCCGGCTCGCACGCGGCAAGGTGCACCCGCTGCTCGCCGTCTACCTCGCGCTGCGGACCCGGCACTACGACGGCATCGCGCGCGGCTTCGTCGCGCGGCATCCGCCCGGCATCGTCGTCGACCTCGGCTGCGGCATGGACACGCGGTTCCAGCGCCTCGACGACGGCGCAATCACCCTGTTCGACCTCGACCTGCCCGAGATGATCGCCGTCAAGCGGCGGTTCACGGCGGCGAACGAACGCCACCGGCTGCTGGGCTGCTCGGCGCTCGACCACGCCTGGCTCGACGAGGTCGCCGCGGTCGCCCGGGGCCCGGTGCTGTTCCTCGCCGAGGGCCTGTTCCCGTACTTCGAACCGGCGGCGGCGAAGGAACTCGTGCTCGCGCTGCAGCGGCGGTTCCCGGGCTCGGAGCTCGTGTTCGAGACCTGCGCCGCGCGCTGGTTGTCGCCGCTGATCCGGTCCGTCGTGCACTTCAAGATGCGCCGCGTCGGCATCGGCCGCACGGCGGTCTACCGCTTCGGCCTGCGCGACGGGCGCGAGGTGGAGGACTGGGGCCCGGGCATCCGGCTGCTCGGCGAGTGGAGCTGGCTCGACGAGGACGAGCCGAAGATCGGCTGGCTGCGCCTGCTGCGCCGCTGGCGTGCGGTGCGGAGGAGCCAGTGGGCGGTGCACTGCCGGCTCGGATAGCCAGCACTCCCGACCTGCCCGGCCTCGGGGCCGCTCTTCGCCGCCGCAGGACGACGTTGCGTCGGCCGTGCCGAACCTGCTCCGGCTGCCGCCGGCACCGTTCTCGTCGGTCGGGACGACCGGTCACCGCGCGGTCATCGCGCGTCCCGTTTCCCGAGCGCGTTCGTGATGTCCGCCAGTCCGACGCCGAGCACCGCGCGCGCCACCGGATCGAGCGCTGCCTCCGGCCCGGTCAGGTGCACCGTGCGGTGGAGGTGCGAGAGGCTCGCTCCCGGCGCCAGGGCGGCCGCGGGAGACGACGATTCGAGTTCGTAGAAGGGGCCCAGCGGCTTCGCGCCCGGCGCCGGCGGGCCGTCGTTGTAGCTGTTGGCCGCGTCGCCGGCGAACGGGTCGTCCTGCAGCTTCCACAGCGAGTTCACGTAGTCGGTCGCGCCCGCGGGCTGGGTGAACTGCACGATGGTCAGCACGCGAGCGGCGGCGTCGTAGCTGCCGAGCACGCCCGTGCTGCGGCGCGGGCCGATGCCGATCTTGCTGCGGTACTTGCCGTCCCCGCTGAAGTAGATCACGTCGTCGCGCACCGACAGCCGCTCGGGCGGCACCTCGCCGAAGTAGTCGGCCGTCACCTTCCTGCCGAGCTCGGCGTCCGCTCCCGCGCGGATCGGCACGACGACGGTGGTCGCCGGCGAGGGGTTGAACATGCCGAGGATCCAGATGGAGAGCAGCCCGGTCTCCTTGCGCCACGGCTCCTTGCCCGCGTTGGTGATCCGGTTGTCCGATTCGTAGGCGACCAGCGACACGCCCGCCGCCGGCGCCGCGCCCAGCGCCTTCCAGATCGCCGCGGCCTCGAGCAGGCGCACCTCGCGGTCGACCTCGACGTCGAACTTCGTGCCCGAGTAGTTCGTCAACTCGAAGCGCGCGGCGAAGCGCGCGGCGCTGCGCGACCGGTTCGCGACCCGGAACGGCAGCGTGTCGATCGGGGCCGGCGTCTGCCAGTCGGCCAGCTCGAACTTCGCGCCCTTCGCGAAGAAGATCGAGAACTGGCCGCCTTCCGGCCCCAGCCAGAAACGATCCTCCCCGCCGAACGGGTTCATGTGCGGCAGGAGCTTCCGCGAGGCGATCAGCTCGCGGTTGATCCAGCCGAAGCTGGCGCCGGTGTCGCCGCCCGCCGTGCTGGTCACGACGCGGCCCTGCCACGCGGGCGCGAGCGCCACGCGGGCCGCACCGGACTCGTCGCTCAGCACGATGACGTCGGTGTACGGCTTCAGGAACGCGACGTCGTCGGCGAAGCTCGGCGTGCGGGCGCCCTGCGCGAGAAGGGTGGGTGCGGTCATGCAGATCAGCGCGGCAGTGAGGGGGATTCGGGTCATGGCGTCGGCACCGTGCAGGCGGAAGCCTACCCCTCCGGATCCTGATCTTGCACGGCGGGATCGTGCCCGCACCCGGTGCCGGCACCGGGTGCGGTCCGGCAGCGGCCGGCTGCAACGAGAGGACCTCCGATCCCGGACCACGTCCGGAGCCAGACGATGATGCCGCCGCCTACCCCGCCCGGGCCCGCAGGCCGCGGCCCGCCGCGGCGACCGCGACCCCGAGCGTCAGCACCCCGAGCAGCGCGTCCCCCGGTGCCGCCAGCACCGAGCCGATCGCGAACCACGTCACGATGCCGACGAACAGGAGCGGCACCACCGGCCAGCCCCGGCACGGCACCGCGGCGGCCCCCTCGGCCACACGAAGCCGCATCATGCCGACCACCGTCGCGGCCGCCGACACGCTGAGCGTCCAGCCGATGTAGGTCATCAGCTGCTGCAGCCCCGCGGCCCACAGGAACACGAGCGCGAGCCCGGCCTGCAGCGCGATCGCCGCGCGCGGCGGCCTGCCCGCCGCGCCGGCGAGCCAGCGCGGCAGCGCCCCGTCCTCGGCCATGCGCGCGTAGACGCGCGGACCCGCCATCGTCATGCCGGTGATCGAGGTCAGCAGGGCGAGACAGACGATGCCGGTGACCAGCACCTCGCCGGGCCGGCCGAGCAGGCCGCGCGCGGCGATCGCCGCGACCTCGGGCTGGCCGGCGAGTTCGCCGGCGGGCACCGACCACAGGAACACCGCGTTCAGCAGCACGTAGGCCGCGGTCACCACGAGCGTGCCGAGCAGCATCGCGCGCGGCACGTTGCGGCCCGGGTCGTGCACTTCGCCGGCGACGTAGGCCGCGGCGTTCCAGCCCGAGTAGGCGAGCGCGATCCACGGCATCGACTTCGCGAAGCCCGCGAACGGTGTCGCCGCGGCGGGCAGCCCCAGCACCTCCGGGCCGCCGAGCAGGCGCAGCGACAGCGCGAGGAAGACCATGATCAGCAGCACCTTGGCCAGCACGACGAAGTCCTGCAGCAGGGCCCCGGTGCGCACGGCCCGGCCGTGCATCAGCGCGGCCAGCAGGATCGCCGCGGTGCCGGCCCAGGGCAGTTCCGGCGGCGCCACGCCGAGCAGGCGGCCGCCGTAGATCTCCAGCGTGTGCGCCGCCATCGCGATCGGCGCGCTGAACCCGGCCAGCATCGAGACGATGCCCGCCGCGACGCCGGCCGCCGGGTGCAGCGTGCGCCGCAGGTACTCGTACTCGCCGCCCGAACCGGGCAGCCGCAGCGCCAGCGCGCCGTAGCTCAGCGCGCCGCAGACGGCGAGCGCGCCGCCGGCGAGCCAGGCGAACAGCACGAGCCAGCGGCTGCCGAGGTCGTGCAGCGCGAAGCCCGAGGTCGTGAACACGCCGACCCCGATCATGTTCGCGATCACGAGGCTGGTCGCGCTGCGCAGCGGGATCCGCCCGGGTGCGTTCATCGCCTGCGGCGGCCCCGCCGCCGGGTCGCGCGCCAGGGCAGGGCGCGCGGCATCGAGAACCTCGCCATCGCGCCATCTTCGGCGACGCGTGCGGGCGCGACAACGACGCCGGGCGCCACGGCGGAGGCTCGCGCCGGGCGGGGGCGCCGGCTTCCGCCGGCGGCGGCACGTCACGCTGGCATGGCCGCAGGGCCCTGGGTAGCTTTCGCCGCCAGTTTTCCCGGGCGGTCGGCCTCACTCGCCGAACTCGCTCAGCCATGCACGGAAAGGAGCGTTGGATGTCAGTCGACTTCGCGGCGGTAGCGGCGGCTTTCTCGGACCCGGGCACTGCGGTGCCGGCACAGCAGCAGGAGGCGGCCGTCTCCGCCATCACGGCGGAGTGGTGGATCGCCCCGTTCGGGGCGCTGTTCGGGCTGTTCTTCGCCTGGGTGTGCTACCGGCTGATGGTCAAGGCGCCCAAGGGCAATGCGCGCATGGAGGAGATCGCCGGCTACGTGCGCGAAGGCGCGATGGCCTACCTCGCGCAGCAGTACAAACGCGTCGGGCTCGTCTTCGTCGTGCTCGTGCTGCTGTTCGGCGTGCTGGCCGTCATGGGCTGGCAGAATCCGTTCGTGCCGGTCGCGTTCCTGACCGGCGGCTTCTTCTCGGGCCTGTGCGGCTACATCGGCATGCGCACGGCGACCGCCGCGTCGAGCCGCACCACGCAGGGCGCCAGCGAGAGCCTGAACCGCGGCCTGCAGGTCGCGTTCCGCTCCGGCGCGGTCATGGGACTGGTCGTCGTCGGCTTCGGCCTGCTCGACATCTGTCTGTGGTACTGGGTGCTCGACCAGCTCGTGTTCACGCCCGAGCACATGGCGAACGGCCTGCACATGTTCGGCGTGGACTTCGTGCACTCCGGTTGCACGATGCGCGAGAAGATGGTCGAGATCACGACCACCATGCTGACGTTCGGCATGGGTGCTTCGACGCAGGCGCTGTTCGCGCGCGTCGGCGGCGGCATCTACACGAAGGCCGCCGACGTCGGCGCCGACCTGGTCGGCAAGGTCGAAGCGGGCATCCCGGAGGACGACCCGCGCAATCCGGCGACGATCGCGGACAACGTCGGCGACAACGTCGGCGACGTGGCCGGCATGGGCGCGGACCTCTACGAGTCGTTCTGCGGCTCGATCCTGGCCACCGCGGCGCTGGGCGCGACGATCGCGATGACGGTGTCGGACCAGGTCAACATGGTGACCGCACCGATGATCATCGCGGGCGTCGGCACGGTCCTGTCGGTCGCGGGCATCTTCGCGGTCCGCTGCAAGGAAGGCGCCAGCATGATGACGCTGCTGACGGCGCTGCGCCTGGGCACGTGGGGCAGCTCGGCGCTGATCGTCGTGGTCGCGGCCGCGATGGCCGGGCTCGGCATCATCACGTGGGGCGTGTTCGGCGCGACGATCGCCGGCCTGCTGGCGGGCGTGATCATCGGCTACTTCACCGAGCGCGCGACGTCGGACGAGTACGCGCCGACCAAGGGCATCGCCGCGCAGGCGCGCATGGGGCCGGCGACGGTGATCATCGAGGGCCTCGCGGTCGGCATGCGGTCGGCGGGGCCCGCCGTGCTCACGACGGTGGTCGGCATCATGGCCGCGTTCATGCTCGCGGGCGGCATGGAGGACCTCGGCAAGGGCCTCTACGGCGTCGCGTTCGCGGCGGTCGGCATGCTCGCGACGCTCGGCATCACCCTGGCGACCGACGCCTACGGCCCGATCGCGGACAACGCCGGCGGCAACGCCGAGATGTCGGGCCTGCCGCACACCGTGCGCGAGCGGACCGACGCGCTGGACATGCTCGGCAACACGACGGCGGCCACCGGCAAGGGCTTCGCGGTGGCCTCGGCCGCGCTGACGGCGCTGGCGCTGCTGGCCGCCGAGGTCCAGGAGGTCGACGTCTGGATCCACAAGATGAAGGGCGAGACCACCATGCCGTTCGACTACGAGGCCTACGCGGCGTGCACGACGGCGCAGGCGAAGATCATGAACCTGGTCGGGCAGTTCAACCTGACCTTGATGAACCCGTTCATGATCGCGGGCATGTTCGTCGGCGGCATGATGGCGTTCCTGTTCTGCTCGATGGCCATGAAGGCCGTCGGCCGCGCGGCCGGCGCCATGGTCGAGGAGGTCCGCCGGCAGTTCCGCAGCAAGCCCGGGATCATGGCCGGCACCGAGAAGCCCGACTACGCGCAGTGCGTGCAGATCTCGACCCAGGGCGCGCAGCGCGAAATGATGGTGCCGTCGTTGCTCGCGATCGCCGTGCCGGTCGCGACAGGCCTCGTGCTCGGCGTGGCGGGCGTGATGGGCATGCTCGCCGGCGCCCTGACCGCCGGCTTCGCGCTGGCCTGCATGCTGAACAACGCGGGCGGCGCGTGGGACAACGCCAAGAAGCACATCGAGAAGGGCAACTACGGCGGCAAGTACCTGAAGAACGACAAGGGCGAGTACGTGAACGCCAAGGGCGAGAAGGTCGCGGATCGCCGGGACGCCAAGAACCCGGTGCACGGCGCGGCGGTCATCGGCGACACCGTCGGCGACCCGTGCAAGGACACGGCCGGCCCGTCGATGAACATCCTGATCAAGCTGATGAGCATGGTCGCGGTCGTGTTCACGCCGGTGATCGTCAAGTTCTCGCCGATCGTGCAGGAGTTCCTGCAGCTCTCGCGGTAGGCCGCGGCCCCGGTTCGCGGTCCCGGTCCGCGGTCCCGGTCCGCGGTCGCGCCCGCGGTGCTCACCGCCGCGGGCCGAACGCCCAGATCGAGCCGTCGTGCGCGCCGACGACGATGCGGCCGCGCGCGACGGCGGGCGACGCGGTGATCTTCGCGCCGACGTCGTGGCTCCACAGCCGTTCGCCGCGCGCGAGGTCGAGCACGTAGACGCGCCCGTCCTCGCTCGCCGCGACCACCTTGCCGCCGCAGATCACCGGACTGCTGTCGACCAGGCCGCGCGTGCGGAAGGTCCACAGCCCCTGGCCCGTCGCGCGGTCGATCGCGTGCACGCACCGGTCGCGGCCGCCGATCACCACGCGGGTGCCGTCGACGGCGGGCGAACCGAAGAACGGGAACTCGCCCGCGCCGTAGCGCCACAGCACCTCGCCGCTCTGGACGTCGAGGCAGACGACCTGGCCCCCGTGGTGGCCGATCCAGGCGCGGCCGCCGGCGACCGCCGGCGAGGCCGCGATGTAGGCGCCGAGGTCGTGCGCGGCGACCATCGTGCCGTCCGCCGCGCGCACCACGCGCAGTTTGCCGTCGCAGCCGCCGAACACGGCGAGATCGCCCGCGACCGCGGCCGTGCCGTTGACGTAGCCGTCGGTCTCGCAGGTGAAACGGGTTCTGCCCTGCGCGTCGAAGCCGTGCAGCCGCTGGTCGTGGCTGCCGACGAGCACGCGCCGCGCGTCGCCGTCGCCCGCGATCGCCGCGGCGCCGACGATCTTGTCGCCGGTCGCGGCTTGCCACAGCACCTCGCCGCGCTCGGCCGACAGGCACCAGAGCACGCCGTCGTGGTCGCCGACGTAGAGCCGGCCGGCCGCGAACAGCGGCGGCGCCTCGATGGTGGGGGGGCGCTCGGGCTTGCCGAGCGGCGTGGCCCAGATGCGTTCGCCGTCCTGCAGCCGCAGCGCCAGCACCTTGCCGTCCTCGCTGCCGACGTAGACGCGTTCGCCGACGATCACCGCCGACGACGTGATCGGCCCGCCGGCGCGCGTGGTCCACAGCGGTGCCTGGTCGGCCGCGAGTTCGCCGCCGGCGAGGCCGGTCAGCCCGGGCTGGCCGCGGAAGGCGGGCCAGTCGTCCTGCGCGAACGCGGCGGGGGCGGGCGGCGCCGGGACCGGGGCCGGCGGCGCCGCCGGTTCCCGTGGCCTGCACGCCGGGGCGCCGAGCAGCGCGAACGCGATCGTCGCGGCAACGGACCGGGTCGGGAACATCCCGGCAGCCTACCGCGCTCGCCGCCCCATGCGCAGGCGCCAGCGCGCCTCGACCGCGCGCAGTTCGTCGTCGGTCAACGGCACGACGTCGGGCCGCAGGCGCCGGCGGCCGCCGCGGTCCTCGACGTTGGGCCGCAGGTCCTCGACGTAGCCGGCCGGCGGTTCGCGTTCGTGCGCCATCTGCCGCGGCGGCAGCATCTGCAGCACCGCCTGCGCGAGTTCGTCGACGTCCAGGCGCTCGTCGCCGTCGTCGTCGCCGAGCGCCAGCAGCACGTCGGCCCAGACCTCCGGGCGCAGCGCGGGGCCGATCGACACCAGCAGGGGCGACGCGGCGCCGAGTTCGCGCGGGTCGAGCCGCCGGTCGGGGTCCGTGTCGAAGGTCGGGAACGCCGCGCGCAGCACGGCGACGTCGAACGGCGGGCCCCGGTCCTGGCGGTTGCGCGCGATGACCCAGTCGTTGAGCCCCTTGCCGTCGACGATCGCGACGTCGGCGAGCGACCAGCCGACCACGCCGACCGCGTCGACGCGGTAGACGAGGCGCTGGCCCGGCACGGCGCCCTCGATCCAGCCGGCGCGCCGTTCGGGCAGATCCGACAGGGCGGCGGCGCAGTAGAACGCGTGCGTGGCGCGCCGGAAGTTCACCGAGTGCACGTGCAGCCAGGCCTGGCAGCGGTCGTAGCCGGCGAGCAGCGGACGCAGCAGCGCGGGCACCGTCGGCGCGGCGCGCGCGAAGCCGTCGGCCTCGTGGCCGACCAGCGCGCGCTCCATCCACCAGCCGGGCACGGTGCCGAGCCCCAGGAACGCGAACAGCCAGCCCAGCGCGACCGAGCGGTTCGCGCGCAGCGACGCGAGCATCGCGGCGCTGGCGAGCCAGCAGAGCGGCACGAGGTGCACGAACACGCGGTAGGCGAAGTGGTCGCCGCCGACCACGAGCGTGTAGTAGCCGGCGTGCGCGAGCCACGTCGCCACGGCGGTGAGCGCCCCGAAGCGGTCCCGCAGCAACCGCGGCGCGCCGCCGCGGCACGCCGCCACCGCGAGCCAGACGAGCGCGAGCAGAAGCCACCACCACAGCCCGCTCTCGACGGCGAAGCAGTAGAGGTGGCGCAGGCCGCTCGCGGGCCAGGGCTCGACGACCTTGGCGTACCACGTGTTCGGCTGCCACTCGCCGTAGAACCAGCGCCGCCACAGCACGTGCGCGACCGGCACGAGCAGCGGCAGCGCGGCCGCGAGCACGGCGCGCGATCGCTGGCCGCGCAGCAGGAAACCGTGCAGGCCGACGCCGAGCGTCGCCAGCGCGAGCAGATCGCCGTCGGGCCGCACGAGGTGCGCGAGCGCCGCCCAGGTGGCGAGCCAGGCGAGGTCGCCCGCGAACGTGGCCTCGCGCAGGTTCGTGGCGCGCCGCGTCCACAGCAGCGCGAGCAGCGCGAAGACCATCGTCTCCATGCCGCTGCTGAGCCATGTCGCGAACGAGTGGTTGCCGGCGATGCCGAGCAGCACGGCGCCCGCGAACCACGGTGCCCAGGTCCGCCAGGCCTCGGGCAGGTGCTCGGCGCGCAGCCGCCGCGCGACGAGCCACAGCAGCAGCAGCCCCGCGGTCAGCGTGATCGGGATCGCGGTCACCGGCGGCGGCAGCCCGGTGACGACCCACACGAGGTAGAGGCCGGCGACCCAGCCGAAGCTCGTGTAGCCCTCGACCGGCGCCCACGGCGGCGGGTTCCAGACGAAGCCGTGGCCTTCGTAGGCGTTCGCGCAGTAGCGGTAGTTGATGAACGCGTCGTCGCAGAGGAACCACGTCGCGCGGAAGCCGGCGATCGCGACGCCGATCGCCAGCAGCAGGGGCAGCGCGCTGCGCCAGCGGGGCGTCGGGGGAGCCGGGGCCATCGTCGCGGCCATGATGCAGGGGCTGGCCCGGCGATCAAGGCGGGGGGGCGCGGCGGCCCGCTACGGCAACGTCGCCGCGAAGCGGCGCTGCCGCCGGGATCCAGCGCGCAGCAAGGCCGACACGGCGCGCGCGATGCGCCGCGCGAGCTCCGGCAGCGCCGCCGCCACCGCGGGCGTGAAGGCCGTGCCGAACGTGAACGGGTCGGCGACCTCGACCGCGTAGACGCGGAGCCGCGCCGGCATCGGCAGGCCGAGCCGGCGGCCGAGTTCGATGGCCTCGAGCAGCCCGAAGGCGTGCGCGTTGCCGGGCACGGGCACGCGGCTGCCCGTGAGGTCGAGGCGGTACAGTTCGCCCGGTTCACCCGCTTCGCTGCGGATCGCGTCGATGACCACCGCGGAATCGAAACCGCCCAGGATCTCCAGCAGTTCGATGCCGCCGACGGCCTCCTGGCGCAGTTCGCAACCGCCGCCGAGCAGCGCATGCACGCGCGCGGCCAGCTCCGGGCCGACCCCGTCGTCGCGCAGCAGCGGGTTGCCGAGCCCGAGCACGACGACCCGCTCCGGCCGCGGCGAGGTCGGCGGAGCGCTCATTGGCGCAGCGTCGCCAGCAGCCGGCCCGATCCGTCGTGGATGCGCGCCCGCAGCGGCATGCGACCGGGCAGCGTGTGCGTGGCGCAGGCGTGGCACGGGTCGTAGGCGCGGAACGCCATCTCGACCTTGTTGAGCAGCCCGTCGCTGACCTGGCCGTTCCGGATCATGTGCTTCGCCGCGCGTTCGACGGACATCGCGATCGGCGCGGCGTTGTGGTTCGTCGCCACGACCAGGTTCACCTTGGTCAGCAGGCCCTGCGGGTCGGTCCAGTAGTGGTGGATCAGCGTGCCGCGCGGCGCCTCGACGACGCCGACGCCCTCCTTGGGCTCGGCCTTCGGCAGCCGCCGGATCTCGGTGCCCGTGATCGCCGGATCGGCGAGCAGCTGCTGCATGCGCTCGGCGGCCTGCAGCGCCTCGACGAGGCGCGCCCAGTGGAACGCCAGCGTCTGGTGCGCCGGTTTGCCGCCCAGCGTCGCGAACAGCTCGTCGTGCGCCTGCTGCGCCTCCACGGTGGCCATGCCGTCGGCGACGTTGAGGCGCGCGAGCGGCGCGACGCGGTAGACGCCGCTGTCGGGACCGTCCTGGAAGCCCTGCCAGCCCTTCTGCTTCAGGTACGGGAACGTGATGTAGCTCCACGGCTCGACGTGCTCGGCGACGTGCTGCACGTAGTCGCGCGCGGCGAACTGCAGGATCCGGCGGCCGGTGGGATCGACGACGCGCACCTGGCCGTCGTAGAAGGCGACCTTGCCGTCGGCGTCGACGAGCCCCATGTAGTGCGTGCGGTGCGTGTAGGCCTCGTCGAGCACGAGCCCCAGGTTCTGCGCGTCCTTCAGCACGACGTCGCGGAACACCTGCAGGCTGAACCGCGACAGCTCGAGCGCTTCGCCGGCGATCTTGCGGAACTCGTCGCGTTCCGCCGTGGTCATGCCCTTGCTGACGCCGCCGGGCACGCCGAACACCGGGTGCACGACCTTGCCCATCATCGTCTCGAGCATGCCGCGCACGCGCCGCCGCGTGGCGATCACGCGGCCGGCGACCTCGAGACCGACCTTGCCGATGACGCCGAGGATGTTGCGTTCGCCCTTCGGCGCCTCGGGCCCGACCACGAAGTCCGGGCCGCCGAGGTAGTAGAAGTGCAGCAGGTGGTCCTCGCACATGAAGGCGTGGTAGGCGAGTTCGCGCAGCATGCGCGCGACCGGCGGCGGCTCGACCTGCCAGAGGTCGTCGAGCGCCTTCACCGACGCCATGTGGTGCGCGGTCGGGCAGACGCCGCAGATGCGCGGCGTGATGCGCGCCATCTCCTCGGCCGGCCGGCCGAGGCAGAAGGTCTCGAAGCCGCGCAGCTCGGGCACCTGGAAGAACGCGCGCTGCACGTCGCCCTGGTCGTCGAGGAAGATCTCGATGTTGCCGTGGCCTTCGAGGCGCGTGATCGGATTGATGGTGATGCGGCGACTCATCGGTGGACCTCCTTGGCGACGCGCCGTGCCCGCAGCAGCGAGGCGGGCAGCGAGAAGCGGTAGAGCGTGCCCAGCGGGTCGGCCATGGTCGCGGCGACCGCCGCTGCTTCGGCCTCGGTCTCGCCCGCCGTCAGCGCCCCGAGCGAGGCGAGGAACTTGGTGCCCTGGTCGATGGCCCCGGGTGGGGGGCCGAAGCAGCCGCGGCAGGGCATGTTGCCGCGGATGCACCGCTCGCCGCAGCCGCCGCGCGTCGCCGGCCCGAGGCAGACGAAGCCGTCGGCCAGGAAGCAGTGGGTCGGGTCGGGCGCCTCGGTGGCGATGCGGCGGAAGCGCTCGACGCGCAGTTCGGCGGGCTTCGTCGGATTGCGCGGGCAGGTCTCGCACAGCGACTTGTCGGTCGTCAGCACGGCGCCCTTTTGCGGCAGCTGGCCGGCGAGGATCGCCAGCAGGGCCTTGCCGATCAGCTCGGGCGGCGGCGCGCAGCCGGGCAGGTAGTAGTCGACGTCGATCACCTGATCGAGCGGGCGCACGCTGTGCCACAGCTCGGGCAGCTCGAGTTCCGCGCCGTCGACGCGGGTGTCGCGCTGCGGCAGCACCCCGCGCGGATTGTCGACCGTCGGGGAGCGCTGGTACTTGTTGGCGAGGATCTCGTCGCGCGTCGTGGCGTTGGCGAGGCCGGGGATGCCGCCGAGGTGCGCGCAGGCGCCGAACGCGACGACGAGGCCGCACTTCTCGCGCAGCAGTTCGACCCACATCTCCTGCTCGGAGCTGCGCACGCTGCCGTTGACGAACGCCACGGCGACCTCGCCGCGGCGCCAGGCGCGCACGTCCTCGAGCTTGTAGTCGAGCGCCACCGGCCACAGCACGATCTCGACCTTGTCGAGCACCGGCAGGATGGCCTCGGCGAGGTCGACGACGGCCTCCTCGCAGCCGCCGCACGACGCGCACCAGTAGAACGCGACCTTCGTCTTCGCCGCCTTGGTCGACTGGGCGGTTCCTGCTCCGTTGCCGTGTGGTTCCATGGTCGACTCCGGGTTCAGTTCTCGGCCGCGACGAACTGCTGCCACGCGAGCGGGCCGAGCTGCCGCAGTTGCGCGGTGAACTCCTGCACGATGCGCGCGAACCGGTCGCCTTCGGCGGCCGAGACCCACTCGAGCCGCAGGCGTTCGCGCCCGATGCCGTACTGGGCCAGGAGGCGGGTCAGCAGCGCGACGCGGCGCATCGTCTTGTGGTTGCCGTTCTGGTAGTGGCAGTCGCCCGGATGGCAGCCGGCGATCAGCACGCCGTCGGCGCCGTCGGCGAACGCCTTGACCACGAACGTCGGGTCGACGCGGCCCGAGCACATGACGCGGATCGCGGTCAGGTTGGGCGGGTACTTGGTGCGGCTGATGCCGGCGAGGTCGGCGCCGGTGTAGGCGCACCAGCGGCACAGGAAGCCGAGGATCTTCGGTTCGAACGGTCGGGTCGTCATGCTCGGTATTGCTCCCGCGGCGGTGCTGCCGCCGTCATGCCAGCGCACCTTCGATCTCGGCGAAGATCTGCGCGTCCTCGAAACCCTCCTGCCGCGCGGCGCCGGACGGGCAGCCGGCGACGCAGGTGCCGCAGCCCTTGCAGAGCTCGCGGCCGACCACGGACACCTTGCGCTGCTCGTCGTACTCGATCGCCGCGTACGGGCAGTTGCCGATGCACAGCTTGCAGCCGCCGCAGCGCTCGGCGTCGATGCTGGCGCGGACCGGCTCGAGCACCACCACGCCGCGGTCGAGCAGCGCCAGCGCGCTGGCCGCGGCCGCCGCGCCCTGCGCCACCGAGTCGGGGATGTCCTTCGGGCCCTGGCAGCCGCCGGCGACGAAGATGCCGTCCGCGTC
>Ga0194127_10001424_pt1 | contig 35070 bp, 34 predicted proteins | sample TA2KigC100mmetaG_FD_148624 | JGI IMG/M metagenome (GOLD analysis project Ga0194127, IMG submission 148624) | Freshwater microbial communities from Lake Tanganyika, Tanzania - TA2015036 Kigoma Deep Cast 100m | ecosystem: Environmental > Aquatic > Freshwater > Lake | place: Tanzania: Lake...
AGAACTTAAGGAGTCAGAAAATGGCTAAATACTCGACTTGGCAAGATGTACGGAAAAAGCGCCCAGTAAACCAATCTGAACTTCGCAAATTAACCCGCGAGTATCTTTCTAAGTCTCAGAATGCAACATTAGCGGAGATTCGCATTGCTCTAAATATTACCCAGAAGGAGTTAGCTGAAATCATTGGAATTGACCAGTCCAATGTCTCTAGAATCGAACGTGGTCCTATGAATTCAACAGAGCTTAGAACATTAGAGGCGTACGTAAACGCGCTTGGTGGTGAATTAGAAATCCGTGCACGTATCGACAACGTCTCTCATAAACTAATAGATTCAAGTTACGAAAAAGAGATTTCACGGCGTAAGTAGGTCTAAGCGCGACAAATTACTTCTTTTTGTAGCCCTTCGGACACCTTGGATTCACGGCAGTTACTTTTTTTGTTGTCTTGCCCTTGACACAAGTGATTGTGGTTTTCTTAGCAGGCGAAATTGCAATCACTGTGGGGGTAGCTGATGAAGTAGCCGTGGCCGTTGCGCTCGGAGTTGGGGTTACAACTGGAGTGGGTGTTGGAGTTGGAGTTGGAGTGGGTGTTGGAGTTGGAGTTGGAGAAGGCGTGGGAGTAGCAACAACAACTGGTGCTGGAGTGAAACGAAGAACTCCGCGCGACACAACAAAAGTATTTCCCGGTCTCCCTTGTGAATAGTAAATTCGCCAAACATTGGGTGAAACTTCGTAGCCGGTTGGATCTAGCCCTTCAACACCCGGACCAGTCAGCATAAGCGGCGTAGTCCAGGTCAATCCATCTTTTGAAGTACTCACAAAAAGCATCTGACGATTAGAGGGCGTGCAAGCGATATCCGCCATGATCATGACGTAGTCATTTGCTTTCGCACGCAAAATCTCAGTATCAACATAACCATTCTCAAATCGCCAACCCGGCTCTTTTGTAAATGAGATGCCATCAGTTGAAATATATGAAGCAATCTTTTCAGTGCACTTTCCAAGTACTGGGCTTTCAACAATGTAGATACGAACTCGTCCATCTGGAAGAAGCACGGCATCCGGTACGCCCCAAGCTTTAGTAGTTGATGGAACTCTCATATCTGTGGTCGTTGCAGTTTTGACTCCAATACTTGTGCAGCCGGCATCATTACAAGGTGCCGAATACACCTGTTGGTTTGCACCTTCTACTTCCTTGAAGTAAGCGCGCTTTGTCCCGTTCGGAAAAGTTACAACAGTGAAATCGTTTCCTAGACGCCCTGTTACCGAAACATTTGTGCAGACACCCTCATCATTGCAATCACTTGCAACAGTCCCTGTCGGACCATCTGATCTCCAAACTCGATCAAGGCCATTGAACCTTTCAACATGTGGCGATACTCCACTCATGCCCATTTTCATCTGCAGGCCTGGGTCTTCTGTCATTGACCATTCAGTTGCGCTAGCTTGTTGTAGCGGAAGAAGTGTGACTAGAAGGGTTGCTGTTGCAAGGAATACTCCGAGACGTTTCACAGGGCTAAAAATACTCGCACTTTTGGTAAGAAAAAACCCCGCCACGGAAAGTGACGGGGTTTTCCTCTCTAATTCAAAAGTTGAACTAAATTATTGAATCGGTGCTGCGCCCTCGCGTGCAAAGTTGGTATCAAGCGCAACGCCTGGGCCCATAGTTGTTGAGACAACTGCTTTACGAATGTAGCGACCCTTTGATGAAGCTGGCTTTACTCGCATGATTTCATCAACGGCTGCGGCGTAGTTATCAGCAAGTTGCTCAGCTGAGAATGATGCTTTCCCGATTAGGAAGTGAAGGTTGCAATCCTTATCAATACGGAATTCGATCTTTCCGCCCTTGATATCGGTAACAGCCTTTGCCACATCAGTCGTAACAGTTCCGGTCTTTGGATTTGGCATCAAACCACGTGGTCCAAGCACCTTTCCAAGGCGACCAACTTTGCCCATCAATTCTGGGGTTGAGACAACTGCGTCATAATCAAGGCGGCCACCATTTACTTCTTCAATTAACTCATCGCCACCGACGATATCTGCGCCTGCTGCGCGCGCCTCTTCAGCGCGAGGACCGGTTGCGAAAACTAGAACACGTGCGGTCTTACCGGTTCCATGTGGCAAATTCACTGTTGAGCGAACTGCTTGGTCGGCTTTCTTTGGATCAACGCCAAGGAGCATCGAAACTTCTACCGATGCGTCGTACTTGGTGACATTGGTTTCTCTTACAACTTTCATCGCAGAGAGCGGCGTATATAACTTGCCCTCTTCGACCTTGGCCGCGGCGGCCTTGTATTTCTTACTGCGCTTCATATCTTCTTCTCCTTGTTAGTTGTGAAGTTGTGGTGTTAACGGACCAGCGTGGTCCTCCCACTTATTTCTATTTAGTTTTTCTCTATTACTAGTCCTTGACGACGATTCCCATCGACCGAGCAGTACCAGCAATAATCAATGCGCCAGCTTTTACATCGTTGGCGTTCAAATCATCCTTCTTCAAAGTTGCAATGTCTTCACACTGTTTCCAGGTAACTGAGCCAACTTTGTCCTTATGAGGAACAGATGATCCCTTCTCAAGCCCGGCTGCCTTAAGTAGCAAGCGCGATGCTGGTGGGGTTTTTGTAATAAATGTAAATGAGCGATCTTCAAAAACGGTGATCTCAACCGGAATGATCTCGCCCTTCTGCTTCTCAGTAGCGGCGTTATATTGCTTGACGAAGTCCATGATGTTTACGCCATGCTGACCGAGCGCAGGACCAACTGGTGGCGCAGGAGTCGCAGCGCCAGCTTGGATCTGGAGCTTGATGAGTGCCTGGACCTTCTTCTTCGGTGCCATTTCTTTTCTCCTTCTTCTCTCTACTTAAATCTTCTGGACTTAAATCTTCTGAACCTGGTGGAATGAAAGCTCGACTGGGGTTTCACGACCAAAGATCGATACGAGAACCTTTAATTTTGCCTGCTCTGGCATGATTTCTGAGATTGTTGCTGGCAGCGTTGCGAATGGACCATCCATAACCGTTACCGATTCACCAACAGAGAAATCAACAACCTTAATCTCAGGCTTCAAAGTCTTCTTTAGCTCACGAGGCATCAACATCTTCTCGGCCTCGCTCATTGGTAGCGGGCTTGGGTGATGCGAGTTTCCAACAAAGCCTGTGACTCCAGGAGTATTACGCACGCATGACCAAGATTCATCGGTCAAATCCATACGGACTAGAACATAACCTGGGTAAACATTTCGCTTTACCTGTTTACGTTGGCCATTCTTGACCTCGGTTACCTCTTCTTCAGGTACTTGGATTTCAAAGATGAAATCTTCCATATGCAGGGACTGAATACGCTGTAGGAGATTTCCCTTAACGCGTTTTTCATAACCGGCGTAGGAGTGGACGACAAACCATTCGCCCGGACGTGAACGAAGTTCATCACGGAACGCAGCAACTTCGGGCGATACTTGTTCTTCTTGAACTTCTTCCTCATCAAGTTCAAGATCGGTATCAACCGATGCTTCTACTAATTGCTCTTCGCTCATCTCCCCTCCTTCTTCTTAATTACTCGCCGAATATGTATAGAACTATTTGGGTAAGCCCGAGATCGAAAATAGATACGACCGCGATCACGAAGGTAACGAATACGAGTACGACGCCGGTGTAAGTAGTCAACATATTCCGTGAAGGCCAAACGACCTTGCGGAGTTCATTGAGAACTTGGCGATAGAAAAGGGCAACGCGTTGAAAGATGTTTAATTCTTTCTCTGAGTCTTCACTCATTTCGATTCCTTTCCTTCTCTTTCGTTACTCGTTCACTTCCGTACTAGTACTGCAACTACTGCGCAGGGCAGGAGGGACTTGAACCCCCAACCGCCGGTTTTGGAGACCGGAACTCTGGCCAGTTGAGCTACTGCCCTTCGTGGCACTTAGTTAGCGCTTCAACATGCGGACATGCAAAAGCCTTACCTTTTCATAATCGAATTTTCTATTTACCCGATCAATCAAGCGCCAGGACGCACAAGTCTAGGTTAGGACCCCCGTTTCGGTCTAACTCGCCTACTTTCACGCTTATGGAAGACTCCCGCCTGTGACAAAACCCCGAATCTCCGCACGAATCGCAGCTATCGCCGAATCGGCGACCTTGGCTGTGGATGCGAAGGCAAAGGCTCTAAAAGCAGCCGGTCGCCCTGTTATCGGATTCGGTGCAGGCGAACCTGATTTTCCAACTCCTGATTACATCGTTCAAGCTGCGATTGATGCGGCAAAAGTTGTTGCAAATCATCGCTACTCACCAACACCTGGACTTCCCGAACTTCGCGAAGCAATTGTTAAGAAAACAAAACGCGATTCAAACTTTGAGATCACAGCCGATCAAGTACTCGTAACAAATGGCGGTAAGCAAGCTGTCTACCAAGCATTTGCAACCATAATCGATAAAGGTGATGAGGTAATTCTTCCTTCGCCTTATTGGACTACTTATCCTGAGTGCATCAAGTTAGCGGGCGGAAGCGCTGTTGAAGTCTTTGCCGATGAATCCCAAAATTACTGTGTAACAGTTGAACAACTTGAAAAGGCTAGAACGCCTAAAACAAAAGCGCTTCTATTCTGCTCTCCTTCTAATCCGACTGGCTCGGTCTACACAAAAGAAGAAGTACAGGGAATCGCTGAGTGGGCGCTTAAGAATGAGATCTGGATTATTACCGATGAAATTTATGAACACCTTTTATATGACGGCGCCACAGTTCCCTCAATCCCAGTCTTAGTTCCCGCCATGGCCGATAAGACCATCATCTTGAATGGCGTTGCCAAAACTTATGCAATGACTGGATGGCGCGTTGGTTGGATGATCGGCCCGAAGGATGTAATCAAAGCAGCCACAAATCTTCAATCGCACCTAACTTCAAATGTCTCAAATATCTCCCAGCGCGCTGCAATCGCTGCGCTAAATAATGATCTCTCGGCTGTTAAGAAGATGGGCGAAGCCTTCGATAGACGAAGAAAACTAATAGTAAAAATGCTTAATGAAATCCCCGGTATCGAATGCCCCACCCCACAAGGAGCCTTCTATGTTTATCCATCTGTTAAAGGTGTTCTTGCGAAAGAGATTCGCGGCCGTCGCCCTGCCACTTCTGCTGAACTTGCTTCGCTCATACTTGAAGAAGCGGAAGTCGCCGTAGTTCCTGGAGAAGCCTTTGGACCTTCAGGTTACATGCGGCTTTCTTATGCAACTTCAGACGAGGACATCATCGAAGGCGTAACTCGGATAAAGAATTTACTTTCTGAGGCGAAGTAGCGCCAACGCTCCAATTCCAAGCAGTACAAAAGCAAATAGAAACCTAACCAAGAGATTCGGTCCATCTTCAGCAGCCGGCGAAATTGGCGCTGAAATAACTTCAGGGCCAGTAATTGTGAACTTATATTCCCCCTCAACTGGGTGGCCATCAGCTGAAACAACCCGATAGCGCACCGAATACTCACCACTCACCGCTATCTCTTTATTTATCAAAGTAAAAACTTCTGGGCCATTAACCATAACTTCGCCCGAAACGACTTCCCCAGATGAATCAGTTACCTCTAACTTGTTGGGATTCTCATTACCCAAAAGCAACAACTCTTCATTGAATTTCAAGCGCACTTCATCGGGCGCCTCACTTAAATCAGCACCGGCGGCTGGATTGGAACTTACTAAAGCAGAGTGGCTAAAAGCCATTGGTGAAGAGAGGGCTATAAAGCTGAATACTGCCATGAGAAAAAAGAATTTCTTAGCCATTAATTGATCCTCTCAACCTTTACTACATCGCCAAACACCCCAGACTCAACTACTGAAATCTTGTAACCATCAAAAGTTGTTGACTCTCCTTGCTTAAGCGCAGCATCAGAATTAATGAACTTCCGGTTCAAACCTTTCCAGGTCGGACTAATCAGCGCCCTTTCTGATGGCTTTAGTACTTGTGGAAGTGAGTGGCTAGTGGTAATTGTCGAATCAAAGCTGTAAACAAGCGCCCCCTCCATCCAAGTCGGCATCTTGTAATTCAGACCACCCGCCCGCATTGATTCAATAACGACAACCTTATTTGTAGAAGACCTAAGAACAATCAATTTCTTTTTATCTGTTTGGTAAGTAGAAGGCGCAATCCAATAAGTACCACCTCTTGTTGCATCAACACAGGAAATTCGATTATCACCCCACAAACCAAGTAGCCACTTCTGCCAACCAAGCATCTCGTTTGCACCGTAACTCATTAAACCCCACCAGTGAAGCCCTTTTTCAGACTCATGATCATTATCGTCAAGGCCTGCAGTCACATGGTGTAACTCATGAAGCCACCATGCAGGATGAATGAAATTCCCAGCATTGCTTATTGGTGCAGTTAAAGTAAATGGTGGAACGATCATCAACTTCACAAAGCCATTTCCATATTGAATCTGATTGAGTCCTACTTGTTCAGTTAAGTAGGTAGGCGATCCTGGCGGTAACACAATTATCGCGAGGTTTGCACCGGTCAAATCAATCTTTGGAACGACCCATTTCTCAATCGCCAATCTAAAGTTATCTGCAATCGATTGCTGTCTCGAGTGTGTTAGACGATAATCAACAAGCTTGTCTGGAAATTCTATATATCTATTAGGGCTTCTAACCGTTAACTTTCCAGAACCGTCGGAAGCATGGTCAATCCACTCCTTTAAGAAGTCGGTATAAGGCGCGTAATCAACTCCCGGATCTCCTCCCTTATCGGGCGCATCCTTTGCATAGATTGGAATAAGTTGAACCACTGAATTTAAAGATGGATGGCGCTCGTAACGATTCCAGAAATCAACAACTCTAGAAGGCCAAAGCACAACATTTAGCATGTTTTGATTATTTAGGATCTTACATTCACCGATGCCTTGCAGATTTTCCAAAAGGGTTGTTTTTGGTACCGAAATTGGCATCGCTTTTTTGACTATTCGATAAGGCCAGCTGCACTCAGTCTTGTTTGTGTTTACTCGCTCCTCCATCCCGCTCCATTTGGCAGGAATAAATGGATCTGGCTGGCAAATATCGTCAAAAATAAATGTGGCTTCGTTGTAGGAAGGTGTCGGTGAAGGGGTTGGGCTCGGCGTTGGAGTTACTGAAATCGATGGAGTTGGTGAAGGTGTGGGCGTTTCACTTATTGAAGGTGAGGGGGTTGCAATTGGAGTTTGAGATTGAGTTGGAATAACCGGCTTAACAAGTACTCCCTTGCCCCAAACTAACTTCCCAGATTTCTTGGTACATGTGTATTTGTAATTCTTATATGTGTTTACCAACCCAGCTTTATTGCACTTTGCTCCCGCTTTCGGAGCCACTGCTTCACTTGCTGAAATCAAACCAAACACGAGTGCAACTGAGAGAAGTACTGCTCTAAATCGCAAAATCAATCCAGACTTAATCCAACAAATTGAACTTCTGGCTCCAAAGTAATTCCAAACTTCTCCTTCACAGCCTTACGCGAAGCGCGGGCCAATTCAATTAAATCCGAAGCCTTTGCATTTCCATTATTAACTAACGCTAAAACATGCTTCTTGCTTACGCCGGCACCTTCATAAAAGTCACCTTTCTTAACTCCCGCTCGCTCCATTAACCAAGCCGCTGAAGTTTTGACTCTTCCATCCACTTGTGGCCAACGCGGAGCATCGGCTGGCAATGATGCTGCTAAGTCAGCGCCCACAATTGGATTAACAAAGAATGATCCCGCAGACCAAGTGTCATGATCCTTCTTATCTAGCAACATTCCCTTTAGTGCGCGTAACGATAGAACCGCCTTTCGCACCTGTTCCACCAACACTCGATCCTCTAACTTCACATTCAGAGCCCGCGCTAACTCTTCATACTTAATTGGAAGGCTCATTTCGCCATTCTTAAGTTGGAAAGTCACATCGATAATCACATATCGATCTCTCTCTTTCTTGAATCTAGATGAGCGATACTCAAATTCGCACTCAGCATTGGAAAAGGTCTTATATGCCGATGTCTTTCGATCCCACGTGCGCACCCGGGCAATAACTTCTGAGACCTCGTGGCCATAAGCGCCAATGTTTTGAATAGGTGAAGCGCCAACTGTGCCGGGAATTCCAGAGAGCGTCTCTAGCCCTACAAATCCCTTCCCTAAAATCCACTCAACAAACTCATCCCAATCCTCACCTGCTGCAACCGTAATCATTCCCCCGCTGCAAGCATCAACGTGATAATTATTTCCTTTAGTTTCAACCCGAACAACGGTTCCATCAAAACCCTCATCACCAATCAGAACATTTGATCCGCCACCAATAATCAAAAGCTTCTCACCAGTTTCATCCGCTTCTTTAACCGCTGCAACTAATTCTTCTTCACTCTTGGCATGAATGAATCGCTTCGCAGGCCCACCAAGATGGAGGCTCGTGTAATCGCGTAATGATTCAGACATGAGTAAAGGCTATCTCCGTGGGCTCAATATCTCGGTTCGACCGCGATACTTCTCAAGGATTCGGTTGTAATTCTCCTTTGACTTCTTCTCGCGGTACTCAGGATCAACATCGTGATATCCATGATGGCGCCCCTGTTCAAGTGGAAGGTCTAACTGCCACAACTTTCCACCGGATGCACGAAGGGCAAGTGAGAGTTCAATATCCGCATTTCGATAGTAAGTGGCTGAGGGATTTGCGCCTCCTGCTCTTAGAGCAAACTCACGATTGAAGGCAAAGAAGTAGCTAAAAATTACATCGACCTCACCAACTCCACGGTCATCAACGCTGCGCCAGCCATCATCAATATTTACTAACCCGCCGCGCCAACCGACTCCTTCATAACCATCTTCAAGTTTTTCCAGTGTCGGAGTAATCGCATCACCCAGGAAATTAGTAGATGGATCCATGATTACGATGTAACGCTCTTGAACGCTCTTTAAAAAGTAATTTACAGAGTGCCCCCAACCCAACTTGTTCTTCTGCCAGGTCGCACCGAACCGCTCCTCGGCTTCTTTATTTTCTTTCCCAGATGCAAATACTGAGATTGGCGTATCCGTAAATTTCTTAATTGAATCTACACAATTGCCGAAATCACCAAAGAAACCGTCTGCGATGAGACAGACTCGGATTGATCCAGCCATGGCTGGCGACTAGTTAGCGGGTTTCGCGGTGAAGAGTTGATGCCTTGCAACGTGGGCAGAACTTCTTAAGCTCCATACGATCTGGATCGTTGCGGCGATTCTTCCGAGTTATGTAATTGCGCTCTTTGCAGTCAACGCATGCCATAGTGATCTTTGGGCGGACATCCGCGCTCTTGCTGGCCATGGTGACTCCTTATTTACAATCTTTTTGGAACTGCAACGCACAAGGTCGTGAGGATACCTATCGACGATAGGTCCTGCAAAAACGAGCAAGAGACTTGGTAGCGGAGGCGGGATTTGAACCCACGACACAGCGATTATGAGCCGCTTGCTCTACCAGGCTGAGCTACCCCGCCAAGTCTTGCGAGCCCCCCATCGGAATCGAACCGATGACCTTTTCCTTACCATGGAAACGCTCTACCGACTGAGCTAGGGGGGCAAAAGAAAAGCGGGCTGAAGAATACCTGATTTTTACTTCGTTGGGTCCAGCACGATTTTGCCCACTGTTTTGCGCGCCAACATATCTCGATGCGCATTTGCTGCCTCTGACAATGGATATGTCGCTCCAACAATCGGTTTCAATTTTCCACTAATTATCATTCCAAATAGATCCATGAAAACTTCTGCCATCAACTCTTTATTTGCAAGCGCATTTACCAACCAAAATCCACTTAGCGTCTGTGATTTTGTCATTAACGCACCAGGTTGCAAAGCTTTCGGCGGTTTACGCGAAGCCATTCCGTAGAAAATGATCCGACCAAAAGGCGCCAAAGCTTCTAGCGATTGATCAAATGTAGTTCCGCCCACCATCTCTAAAACTAAATCAACTGGCTTGCCATTATTGGCCGCAATCAACGCCGCCTTTAAATCCGCTTCCCCGGCATCGACAACAACATCTGCCCCCAGTTCTTTACACAACTTCTTCTTCTCTTCCGATGAAGTTACTGCGATTACATACGCGCCCCACAACTTCGCAAGTTGAATTGCAATCGACCCAACTCCGCCGGCACCAGCATGTACAACAACGCTCTCGCCCGCCTTCACATGTCCCATAGTTTTCAAAATCATGTAAGCCGTCGTTCCTTGCACCATCATCGAAAGCGCTGCGCCATCGCTAACCGCTTCAGGAAGTGGAATCACAGTCTTTGGATTTACTAAAGTCTTTTCGCAATATCCCCCGGTTGAAGCGAGCGCCAACACCCGAGTTCCGTCTGGCATCTTGCCGACAACTTCCATGCCTGGGATTAATGGCAATTTCTGTGAGGATAGATAAGAGTTCTCAACTTGGTGAGTATCTGCGTAATTAATTCCAATCGCACTCACATCCAAAACAACTTGGCTACCCGTTGCAACGGGTTCGGGCAGATCGACGTACTTCATTACTTCCGGCCCACCGAACTCAGTTATATAAATTGCTTTCATGGCGGCGAGACTATCTCTTATCGCCTTGGAGCACCTCAAGCACTCGTTGCCTTACTCGCTCAACATCAAGACCGGTGGCTACCCGCTGTTTTCCGCCCACTTCTACGCGATGTTTACTCATCCCCGTATAACTAACACTTACAACACCTTCGCCGCTAAATGTAAATAATGAAGGCTCACTCGCCATCAAAAGCGCCATCAAATCATGCGGGTTATTAAAAGCAAGTGATTTGTGCTCCGCCCACTGCTTAATCTCTTTTCCAAGCGAAGATTGCCCGAGAAAATCAAATGCCGCTATCTCAATTGCAACTTGGCGCGTGATGTTAAGTGGCATCACATTAATTCTTATCCCAGCACTAAATACAATTTGAGCTGCCTTTATATCCGACTTAAAATTATGTTCGGCAAACTCACGCACAAAATCCCCACCCATCACATATAAACACTTAACTTTCCCAGCCCAACTCGGATCTTGACTGATCGCGACCGCAATATTCGTTAGCGGACCAATTGCAAGAATCTCAACCTCACCCGAAAACTGCGAAACCGCGCGTGAGAGAAAATCAACTCCACCATCCAAAGCGCGATACCCGCTCAAATCCCCCAGCAAACTTCCCTCTAGCCCCGAATGCCAAGGTTCGCCCCCCGATAAAGGGAGCGCCTCGCCTTTATAGACCGGGACTTTGCTCCCTAAATAACTAAGCGCAATCTTTGCGCGCAACTCAACATCACCATAAACACAAGTAACCCCAAGTAACTCAAATTTACTTAGCAAATCAAGCGCACTCAGCGCCATAGCATCATCAACATCGCTACCAATATCGGTGTCGATGATTAACTTTCGAATCGTCTAACCCTTTGTTGAACCGAGCGTCAAACCTGAGACGAACTGGCGCTTTAATACAAAGAAGATAATCAAAGTAGGTAGCGCCGCCATAATCGCACCCGCTGCCAACAAGTTGAAATCTGTGACGAACTCTCCCTGCAGTCGCCCAAGAGCTGAAGTGATCGGACGTTTGTTATCACTTTTTATTAACACGATCGCCCAGAAAAACTCGTTGTAAATCCAGGTTGTCATCAAGACCGAAAGCGCTGCTAGAGGCGGCCGCAACAACGGCAAAATAACATTCCAGTAGTGCCTAAATACCGATGCCCCATCCACCATCGCCGATTCGGAAATCTCCTTCGGAATCGTCTTCATATAAGAGGACATAACGAAGGTAGCAAAACCAACCTGGAGAGCAACGTGAATTAGAATCACGCCCAGATAGCTGTCATAGAGAATATTTCGGTTCCCAACTAAATCTCCGACCCAGATATACATCTTAAATAGTGGCGCATAGACAAGCTGGACAGGAAGCAAATTACCCGCGGTAAAGAGCAACAACAAATAAAGGTTGAACTTAAAGGAGTACCGCGTAACCACAAAGGCAAGCAGCGATCCAAAGAATAATGTTAGGAATACTGCGGGAATGGCCACAATAAAGGAGTTAGAGAGGTACTCCCAAATGTTCATCAAACGATAAGCGTCAGCATAGTTTTTTAGATTCAGGGTATCCGGACGAGAGAAGACACCCTTCTGGATAATGTCATCGTAAGGTCGAAGTGAGGTCCAAAATGTCCAAAGAATCGGCACCATCCACACAATCGCGAAAAGTCCTATGAAGGAAGAGATGAACGCGTCCTTTATTTTTTGGCGATTGCGGTACTTCTTATCTTTAACGATCCCACTCACTTTATATCCTCCTTAAACACCGTTCGGAGGTAGAAGACAATCGGAATGATGCTCAACAAGAATAGAATCACGGCATACGCTGCCCCCAGCATCGAAGCAGCCTGTCCATATATATTTACAAAGACCAACATTCCCAAAATTGGCCAACCCGTGGAGGTCCCATAAAGAATATAAATTAGATCAAAAGCTCGAAGTGACTCAATCACAGTAATAACAATGATGATCGTATTGACCGGAGCCATAGCGGGAAGCACGATCTTCCTAAAGGTTTGCCACTCTGTCGCCCCATCAATTACTGCCGCCTCGCGTAATGAGGCATCGACAGATTTCAGCCCCGCTAAATAAAGTAGCATGATATAACCAATATGGCGCCAAGAGGCGATACTTAAAATGACATAAGTATTGATCGAATAATTACCAAAGATTGGGATAGCATCCTCAATGCCAGGATTGCCCAGCAAAACTTGTACTAGACCAGCTGGTCCAAGCATAAATCGCCAGATAATTCCAATAATTGCAAGTGATAAAACTACTGGGATGTAATAAACGCTCTCATAGACCTTATGGCCGCGGATCGCTCGATCAACTTGGTAAGCAAGCAAAACTCCAAGTGGCGTCGCAATGAAAGTAAACCATAGCAACCAATACGCATTATTCAGAAGGGCGTCATAGAATTGGGGTGAGGCGGTGAAGACTGTGTTGTAGTTAGCAAGCCCAGCCCACTTGATATCTGAAAGATGTACTCCATTCCAATAAGTAAATGAAAGACCAATAGTCGCAAGCGCCGGAATCCAAACCCAGAAGAGATGTAAGAAAGTTGGAACGCCAAGAAATAACGAAAGCGTAAATATATCTTTACGGGTAAAAGCCCGTCGGCGACGAGTTCTTATCTTCGTCGCCGACTGGGACATACAGCTACATTATCGCAGAGATACCTTCAAGCCACTAAATTTCTACGCTAGTGGAGGTAGGGCATCCCATGCTGCTTGAGTCTCTTCGCAGATCTTGTTGATGTCCTTTGGATTCTTAAGGAAGTTCTGAATCTGAACACCGACAATTGGACCCGCAAAGTCATTCCGACAATCGCGGTCAAGGAAGTTCATGACGTTCTTGGCTTCGCCAATAACCGCAAGTTTTTGTTTATTAAACGCATCATATCCCGATGAGTCCAGACGTGAGTTTGCGTATAGAGAAGTATCGCCAGCAGCCTGCGCAGCCAACATGCCTGCCTCACTTCCACACCATTCGGCAAACGCGGCTCCCCCAGCTGGGTTGCCACTATTTGCAGCGGCACAAACACCGTCAACAGGCGCGTCGATGGTGTCTCGTGCAAACTCTGGATTTATTTCGGGGAAGGGGACGATCCATAGGTCGTCATAATCTTCCTGTGATTTAGCTTTGAAGTCATTCGCCCACCATGAACCCATCAGGATCGCACCGCACTTCTTCTGTAGTAGAAGATCACGCATACCCTCCCATGAGATATCGAGTACGTTGTCGTTCATGTACGGAATCATTGCAGCAAACTGGTTGAACACATCGATCGTTTTCTGATCAGTCCACTTTGCACGGCCGTTTAGAAGGTCAATGTGGTATTTATAACCATTTAAGCGGACATTAAGGATGGAGAATGTTCCCATCGCTTCCCAGCCACCCTTGTCACCAAGTGCGTAGCCGATTAGGCCCTTCTTCTTGGTTCCCTCGAGCAACTTCATAAAGTCATCAAGGTTATACAAGCCCTCTGGGTCCAGACCAATCTCCTTCATTGTCGACTTGCGATAGTGCAAGCCCCACGGATACCAAGTTGTTGGAATTATGTATTGCTTGCCGTCAGACGGGTTAGTTGCACCACTGACAAATCCTGCCGGCATTTGATCTCCAAGGTTTGCAATATTCTCAGAGAGGTCAACTAGCAATCCTTGATCAGCACGGAAATTTGTACGGAATCCCGCCATCCATTGGAATGCGTCATCAGGTGTTCCTTGTAGATACTGTGAGATTCCATCTTGGAATGCATTTGTATCTCCCGAGCCCTGCATCGTTACATCAATGCCCGTCTCTGCTTTGTAAGCATCGGCGAGCGCTTGCGCAATCTTCAGACCAGTTTCATTGTTGGTACGTGCTGTGAACTTAACTGGACCGCTTGCCTCGTCGCTGCCGCAACTTGAAAGGAGTGTTCCTCCACCAAGTAGACCAGCACCGCCGATAGCTGCGCCTTTGAGAACCGTGCGTCGCGATACGCCGTTCTCTTTGACTTCGTTCGACATCGAACTTCCTATTCTCTGGACCCACCCTGGGCCAGTTACCCCCCAACCTACGCCCGCCTCACCCCGAAAGCGATGAACTGCGCATAACAAATAGGTATAGGTTTAGAATCAAAATATGGAACTAGCCCGCAATATCCTCTTAGCCCTCCACTTAATAGGTATGGCTGGAATCCTCATCAGCCTCCTCGCCTCGCGCAAAAAGCTCTCCCCGGGCATCACCCACTCCGCCCTCCTCGCCTTCCTCTCCGGAATCGCCCTCGTCGGCATCCGCTACGGCCTCAACTCCCAAGACCCCGTCAAATGGGCCAACGTCGACAACGCCAATATCACAATCAAAACCCTCTTCGCCGCCACAATCCTCATCCTTGGTTTCCGCTACAAGAAAAAGGAATCTGTTTCGCCCGTGATTTGGTGGACTATTGCCGTTCTCGCTCTAGCAAACATCGCGATTGCGGTTTGGTGGTAGTCCGCTAACTCTTAATCACCGGGTTGCTCGATTGGCCATGTAGGTGGCGCCGCTATTTTCCAATCAGAGCACTAGCATCCTTTAACATCTTGGGACATTTCCAGCCCGGGGCGATGTTGCCTTCGAAGTGCCACCATTCGTTTTTGAAAGTTCTGCATAGACCGAATTTGTAGCCGTTGATCTCTAGCCACTTTGCAGCTGCCGGTTCGTTGGGATAGTTCACATCTATCGCTAATCCCATTGGGTGATGTGAGATTTCTGGAGGTGCGACCCACTTTGATGCTTCTTTGTAGCTTCCATACTTTTTTATAGCTTGATTGAAGAGATATCTCTGTCTCTCAAGTGTGCGGTAGCCGGAGACGATTTTTAGTTCTATACCTTCTTTATAGGCGGCGGCTTGGGCGGATTTGAATCTGGTGAGAAGAGTTGGGTTTAAATCGTTAACGGGCTCGCTTGGTGGGAGAAGGGCTCCTTCACCAAGGGAGATCTCATCTTCGGTACACCTCTTTATTACATCGGAGGTGCGGAGTTCGTAAGTTACTTTTTTGGCACAGAGAAGTGGGATATCGATTGCGTGGGAGTGGGTTGCGAGGCTTGAGAGCAGCAGGGTTGCGACCAGGATGAGAGTTGATTTATGTCGCATGAGCAAATCATCCCGCTTTTCTAAGCGATCTGAGAGTAAGAACAGAGTTGGCCTCTTTTCTCAGGCTAACTCTCACCTTCTGTTAGTAGGCTCACGCGCGTGCAATCGGTTAGCGCGTATGGGCGTGAGATGCAGATTCATCCGTGGCGAATCCCTTGGTTGACGAGGTTGGTTTATAGCTCGCCATTTGAGTTGGTTATTGCATTTGTAATTTTGGTGAATGCGACATCGCTTGCGATTTTGACGATGCCAGAACTTGATTCGACGGTGCGGGCAGCTTGTGAGCAGATTGATTTAGTTTGTTTTGTAATTTATTCGGTCGAGTTGTTCTTGCGGATTCTCTCTTATGGGAAGAGGCCATGGGAGTTTTTCAAGCAGGGTTGGAATATCTTTGATTTCATTGTGATTGCGGCATCGCCGTTCTTTGCCGGCCAGTCAGTTGTGCTGCGATTGCTCCGCTTGTTGCGCTTATTCCGTATCTTCCGCTTCTTGCCCGAGGTGCGAGTGCTTACAACTTCGATTGTGCGCTCATTGCCGCCGTTGATGAGCCTTGCGGTGTTGATCTTCGTGGCGTTGTTTATGTACGGGATGGTCGGGTTCTACCTATTTGGTGAGAAGGATCCGACGAATTGGGGCAGCATTACTGAGGCGATGACAAGTTTGTTCATCTTGCTGACGTTGGAGAACTTCCCGAACTACCTTGAGTCGGGTGTTGCGATTAGTCCGTGGGCGCTTCCCTATTTCCTTTCTTATGTATTTGTTGTGGTCTTTACCGTTTTGAACGTGCTTATCGGTGTGGTTTTAAATGCGATGGATGAGGCGCGGGAAGAGAATCGTGAGCGGGCTAAGCGGATGGGCCAGCTAAGTGAGATTGTGGATGATGTTGAGGTTATGACTGAGGATGGGCAGATAACTGCGGATGAGATGAAGAGGTTGCGCGAGAAGGTTGCGCGGATGGAGCGGATTCTCGACGAGAAGTAGGTTTAGGTACAGGCGATTCCATCGCCATCCGCGTCGAGGCGGTGGACGTCGCGGCCAATTACCTTGATAGGTGCAAGGCCGAGTTTTTTGATATCTGCGCAGTTTAAATCTGGTGGAAATAGTGGGATGCAACCTTCGTAATTGGGATCGCATGGCCAGGTTGGGGTGGCGGGGGCTTGGGTAATTGTTGTGAGTGCGCGATAGGGATCAAGTTTTGTTCCAGGGCAGGCGCTCCAAAGACCTAATTTGTTTTCGCGGGCAGATTCGGCAGCTTTAAGTAACTCTGTGGAGTAACGGCCGAGTGCGCGTTTATAGAAGTATGGAGTTGCGGCGCCGATTCTGACCATCTCAAGATTGATATTGACTTTACCTTTAAAGATGTAGCGGAGGATGCGGCCGTAGGCATCGACTTTGTCGAGGTTTGGGTCGGTGGTGAGTCGCAGAGTTCCTTTGGTGTTTAGCAGTTTTGCGAGTGCAACTTGAGCCTCTTTTGCGTAACACTCATTCCCATTTAGTTCTGGGGTATCGATTTGAAGCAGGCGGACGGATCTTCCATCTGCGAGTTTTACAGTGTCGCCATCTGTGATTGATGCGATTCTTATGTTGGCATGGGCGGGAGTTAGTGGGAGCGCGAGAGTTAATGCGAGTAGGGCGAGGAAGAGTCTGCGCATAGGTAAAGGGTATTTGGGACTACTGGAGCTTCAGTAGATCGTCCGGGGTGTTGATTTTCTTGAGTTCTCGGCGGGTTTGTTGCCATTGATATAAGCGAATCGACCAATTTGGAAATGTGTATTCGGTTCTAAGTCGGATTGGCAGAATGAAGAGTGGAATCAGCATCCAGAAACCGAAGAAGTAGGCGTAGAAACCCCAGCGCCAGGAGTTTCTTCCGAAGATGAATGCGATAGATGATATGAATGGAATTGAGATTAGGTTGAGCCAGTTCAAGTTTCCCCCTTGCTACTAATTGATACGGAGCGTAGAGAAGGGGACTGACATTCCCCTTAGAGGGTTTCAAGGAGCTCTGAGACACCAGGGAAATCAGAGTCTGTGGCCAGAATTTTCGCCAGATCCTTCTTTGCCTGAGCTGCTTTACCCATGGACTTGTACGTGATGGCGCGCTCGTAAAGGGCCTTGTTGAGCACATCTTCGTGGCGCTTTTTTGCAGCGCGGGCAAGCCTGAGGCTCTCAATAGCGGCATCTGGAAGTCCGGTTTCGCGCAGGGCGATTGCACGGTAAATAAGAAGGAGCGCGGTCGCATCATCGACATTCTCAATTTCCTCAGTTGTTTCAAGCACATCTTTCCAGCGACGCAGTTGAAGCTCGTTTTCGCAGACCGCAAGTGCGGTGGCTTGATTGGGAGACAGCGACTCTGCCACGGCCAGTGCTTCTTCGTACTTTCCACCCATTTGTAGAACTTCGATATAGGAGAGGCCGAATGCATCGAAACCATATTGCATAGGAATCTCCACGCCGGGCGCAACTTTTAGCGTTATCTCAAAACCCTTTGCATAGTCGGCAAAGAGCGGGTTTTTTTCGAGATCAGCTCTTCGCTTCCAGATGTCTGCTGCGCGTTTTGTGAGCGCCTCAAGATCAGTTGTGTTATTCGTAAGTAATCTTGGGAAAATTAGCGCCTCAGTTACATATTTGATGTGTGGAAACTTTTCTCCCACTTTGAGAAGTTCCTCAACATTTCCTGCCTTCAAGGCGCGGTATACCGCTTTTTCTTCTCGTATTGCGAAGAAACCAGGGGCTGGAATTTGTTCGACTAAATCTCCCGGTTGCGGCTTCTTACTTCTTCCTTTGCGAGCCTTGAGAGATGTCCGCTCCACACTATAAAGACCAGTACCTGGAATTCCCGCAGATGTGTATACATCTCCTCTTGTATTAACCGAGACTCTTGCGCCAGGAATTCCAAAGGAGAGTCCCAAAGTACTCTTACTGAAATTGAGTCGTACTCCCGGTGCAATTTTCATACTGCGGCGGAAGCGGATAGACATGTTGGAATCTTAGTTTGTTCACAGTTTTTGGCCTTAAGATGCGGGAATGGAAGAAAATGAATCGGTTGAGGTAGTTCAGCGTCTTGCGTCGCCCCAGGCTCGGCTTGGTGCATATTTGGTTGATATCGGGTTAGCGATTGTTACATTATTTATTGGTTGGTTTATCTGGTCCATGTTTACTTGGCAGACCGGCCAAACCCCAGCAAAGCGCTTGATGCGCCAAGTTGTTGTCGACGCGAGAACTGATCAGACCTTTACTTGGGTGAAGATGTTGCTCCGCGAAGCAGTAGTTAAGTGGGCTGCGGGTGGAATTGCATCAGGAGCTTCGAATGGAATTACCTTTGTGATTGATTCACTCTTTATTTTCCGTGATGATCGTAAGACTGTTCACGACATGATCGTTCAAAGCAAGGTAATCCAGCTCTAATTACAACTTTGTAATTCAGCATCTCTAAGCCTTCGAACCGTAGACTCTCAATTGAGAGTTAAGAAAAAAGTTTTAGATTTTTTGTTTTATCTATTGACCAGACATTTGAAAAGGAGTTTATTACGCACACTAATTAGAAATTCTGTCATGGAATTCTCTAGGAAGTTTGGTTAGAGGTAGTACCGATTGGTGGTTAGAGATAATCATCCAAGACCAAAGAGATCTTCGGTTAATCGGGAAATGACTAATCAATTCGGCAGGCCTTCTGGGGTAAGTCGGGAAACTGACTAGACAGTTTGTTGATAGGTGGGGAGATCTTCACCGCAACAAGATGGAAAATTCTCCATACGCGAGCACCGATAAAGAAAGAGCCCTCGGTCATATGCACCGAGGGCTCTTTTATTTGATTTTCTTAGCTGTGACCCTTGATTGCTGCTGCTTCTTCTGGGGAGAGAACTAGTTTCTTTCTTCCGAAGAGAGCGAAACCAAGAAGGCCGAGAGCGTAGACAACTGCGATTGCAATGATTGCACTTCTATAACCCTCATTTAGAGCTTGTCCGATGAAGATTAGTAGGGCAAGTGCAGCTGCAACGATTGCTCCCATATTTCCAACTGGTGATTTATAGGGGCGATGTAGATTTGGATACTTACGCTTCAGGAGTAAGTAAGAAATCATTTGTAGTAGGTAGGCAAGAACTGCGCCCCAGACTGCAATGTTTAGAACCACTGCGCCTGCGGTTTCGCCACCGTATTGCGCCCAAAGTAGTGCGGCATAACCAACTACCGCGCCGACAAGGAGAGCGGTCCAAGGAGTCTTCCGAGTTCCAGTTAGGGAGAGCACCTTCGGGAAGTAGCCTGCACGCGATAAGGAGTAGATGTTGCGCCCGTAGGCAAACATAATTCCTTGTAGTGATGCGATGAGTCCGATGAGGGCGAATGCAGCAAGGAGCGCTGCTACATCAGAGTTTGGCAAGATCGCACGGAAACCATCTAGAAGTGGCTCACCGGATTCTTTGAGTTGATCCGCACCAGTTATTCCTGGATTGAGAGTCAAGACCAAGGTTGCAGTGACGCAGAGTGTGACCAATCCACGGATACCCGCTTTAGGAATATCGCGTGATGGATTCTCTGCTTCTTCTGCGGCAAGTGGGAGTTCTTCGATTCCGAGGAAGAACCACATTGCAAATGGCATTGCGGCCACAATCGCCCAGAAACCAAATGGAAGAAATTCAGTATTTCCGTCGGTAGGAGCGATATTGAATAGGTTATCTACTGAGAACTTTCCGCTGAAGATCGCCATCACTGCAAAGACAGCAAGAACTATTAGCGAAGCGACTGCAACGATTTCAGAGAATTTGAATGAAATCTTTACGCCCGCGATATTAATTGCTAGCAAGATGGCATAAAGGATGATCCACCAAGCCCAAACAGGCATTGTGAAATTAAACAATTCTTTGGTGATTCCATCGGCGTAACTTGCAGAGAAAAAGACAACTACGCCAGTTGTTGCAACATACTCAATCGTCTCTGCGAAACCAGTGACAAATCCACCCCATGGTCCCATTGCAGATCGGGCGAATGAATATGCGCCACCGGTGTGAGGAAGGGCTGATGCCATCTCACCGATACTGAAAATCATTCCAAAATACATGACGACAACGAGCAGGGTTGCAATTAGCAGACCGCCCCATCCCGCTTCGCCGATTCCGAAATTCCATCCGGAGAAATCTCCAGATACAACTGCGGCTACGCCGAGCGCCCAGAGGCCAAAAAGGCCTGCATGCCTATTGAGCCCGCGCTTTTCAAAGTAATCATGAGATACATCTGTGTAACTCACGCCTTGAACGTTTTTATTCGACAAAGGTTTCCCTTCTCTCCTTCTCTATAGATATATGTGGGGGTGCCTATAGAGTGCTTGAGGAAAAGGGTAGACCTGGATAGGAGCGATACCCAAGGCTATTTCATGAGTTTTTCTAGTGTTTTCAGCAGTAGCACCCCCCATTTATGCTTACTTCCATACTAGTCAGGGGAGAAAATGGGATCGGCCAGAGCTGCTAAACCATCGATGACTTTAGCTGAATTGAAGAGCGCAGTAGCAAGCGGTGAGATTGATACCGTCGTAGTTGTAATGACCGATATGCAAGGTCGATTGGTTGGTAAGCGAATTCATGGATCTTTCTTTATTGATGAGATTGCTCATCATGGAACTGAAGGTTGCAATTACTTACTAGCAGTTGATGTTGATATGAATACCGTTCCCGGATACGCAATGTCATCTTGGGATAAGGGCTATTCTGATTTTGCTCTAGTTCCAGATTTCGACACTTTACGTCGCCTTCCTTGGCAACCAGGAGCTGCGATGGTCACCGCAGATGTGCAATGGCTAGATGGAAGTGATGTTGTTGCTTCACCTCGTCAGATTTTGAAGAAGCAAATCAAGGCGCTTGCTGATGCGGGAATGACTGCGATGGTTGGAAATGAGTTGGAGTTCATCGTCTTTAACGACACTTATGAGCAGGCCTGGCAAAAAGGCTACAAAGGTCTAACTCCAGCAAATCTTTACAACGTCGACTATCAGATTTTGGGTGGAACTAGATTAGAACCTTTGCTGCGGGCAATCCGACTTCATATGTCCGGGGCTGGAATGAATGTTGAGTCAGTAAAGGGCGAGTGTAATTACGGACAACATGAGATCGCATTTAGATATGACGCTGCGCTGACGACTTGCGATAACACCTCTATATATAAGAATGGTGCAAAAGAGATAGCTGCTCAAATGGGCTACTCATTAACCTTCATGGCAAAGTTCAATGAACGGGAAGGAAACTCATCTCACATTCACCTCTCATTCCGTGGGGCTAAGGGTGAGCTAGTGATGAGCGATGAGAAGGATCCGAATGGTCTAAGTGAGATTGGTAAATCATTTATCGCAGGCCAACTCGCGCATGCACGAGAACTGACTCTTATGTTTGCCCCAAATATCAACTCCTATAAGCGTTATGTGCCAGGTTCGTTTGCCCCAACAGCAATTCGTTGGGGACGGGATAACCGGACCTGTGCCTTTAGATTGGTTGGACATGGCTCAAGTCTTCGCCTTGAGAATCGCATCCCTGGTGGCGATGTGAATCCTTATCTAGCGGTCTCCGCAGTGATCGCAGCCGGGTTGGATGGTGTGAATAAGAAATTGAAGCTCGAGCCAATTTTTGAAGGTAATGCTTATGTCTCAGATTCACCGCGAGTTCCGGCGACCATGCTTGAGGCGCGCAATCTCTGGGCGGAGAGCGCATTTGTTCGCGAAGCTTTTGGCAAAGAGGTACAGGATCATTACACCAACTTTGCCGATGTTGAGATGGCTGCATACAACAAATCAGTAACTGATTGGGAGCTCTTTAGAAACTTCGAAAGGTTCTAAATCCAAAATGAGTAATTATTCGGTAATTAACCCTGCCACGGAAACAGTTGTCACCGATGTTCACCTTCACTCTGAGGCGGAAACTGATGCCTTAATCGCAAAAGCGGTGAGCGCATTTGAAAGTTGGCGGAAGGCTGCCCCCGGTGAGCGCGCTGCACTGCTCCGAAATTTTGCAGTTGAGGTATCTAAAGAACGTGAGGCGCTTGCTGAACTTGAGATTCGCAACTCCGGACATACTCGAGGCAATGCGCTCTGGGAAGCGGACAACGTCGTAAATGTTCTGAATTATTACGCCGCAGCGCCAGAGCGATTATTCGGCCGCCAAATTCCGGTGCCTAATGGAATCGATGTGACATTCAAAGAACCATTGGGAGTGATCGGCGTGATTGTCCCCTGGAACTTCCCGATGCCTATTGCTGGTTGGGGATTTGCCCCTGCACTTGCCGCTGGAAATTGTGTGGTGCTAAAGCCAGCCGAGTACACGCCACTTACAGCGATGAAGCTTGGTGAGATTGCCAAGAGAGCTGGAATCCCCGATGGAGTATTTACCGTCATTACTGGTAAGGGATCAGTCGTGGGCGCGCGATTTGTTACACATCCTGCCGTGCGAAAGATCGTGTTTACCGGCTCTACCTCGGTTGGTAAATCGATTATGGCCGGATGCGCCGATCAAGTTAAGCGGGTGACTCTTGAGCTCGGCGGTAAGAGCGCCAACATCATCTTCGCTGATGCCGATATCGATAAGGCTGCCGCTAACGCTCCTGGAGCTGTATTTGATAATGCTGGCCAGGATTGCTGCGCGCGATCAAGACTATTAGTTGAGAAGAAGATCTTTGATGAATTCATGGCGAAATTCGAAGGCGCAGTCAAGAAGTTTAGAGTTGAAGATCCATCACTTGCTAGCGCGGAGATGGGACCGCTAATTTCAAAGAAACAATTTGAAACCGTAACTTCTTACTTGGATGAGAAAGTGGCATTTACCGGTAGTGCGCCGAGTGGTAAAGGTTTTTGGTTAGCGCCACATGTCTTGCTCGCTAAAGATACGAGCGCTCGCTCTTGGCGTGAGGAGATCTTCGGACCAGTCGTATCTGTGCTTACCTTTGAAGATGAAGCGGATGCAATCAAGAAGGCCAATGATTCTGAGTATGGACTTTCCGGATCGATTTGGACAAGAGATCTTGCCCGCGGATTACGAGTTGCCCGGGGGGTTGAGTCAGGTAATCTCTCTGTAAATTCCAACTCATCGGTTAGATATTGGACGCCTTTTGGTGGCTTTAAGCAATCTGGCCTTGGCCGTGAGTTAGGACCTGATGCGCTTGATGCATTTACTGAAGTTAAGAATGTCTTCTTCTCAAACGAATGAAAGGTAGAAAATGAAACGACTAGATGGACGAGTTGCCGTAATAACTGGAGCTGGAAGCGGCATCGGTCTAGCAACTGCCAAACGCCTTGCAGATGAAGGCGCAAAGGTTGTTGCAGTCGATACCAATGAAGAGACTGGCAAGAAGATTGCAACCGAGGTCAAAGGTATCTTTGTTAAAGCCGATGTGACCAGCCGTGAAGAAGTCGAGAATATGTACAAAGTCGCATTTGATACTTACGGTCGCATTGATATCGCTTTTAATAATGCCGGTATTTCTCCGCCTGATGATGATTCAATCCTGTTAACAGAGTTACCAGCATGGGAAAAAGTGCTTAGAGTAAATACAACTTCGGTCTACCTATGCTGCAAGGCAGTCATTCCGTATATGCAGAAGAACGGTAAGGGTTCGATAATCAACACCGCATCTTTCGTGGCCACAATGGGTGCTGCGACTTCACAGATTGCCTACACCGCATCAAAAGGTGGGGTGCTATCGATGTCGCGTGAGTTAGGTGTGCAGTTTGCCCGGGAAGGAATTCGGGTAAATGCGCTCTCTCCTGGACCCGTAAATACACCGTTGCTCATGGAGTTGTTTGCAAAAGATCCAGAGCGAGCTGCGCGGAGGCTTGTGCATATTCCAATGGGGCGCTTTGCCGATGCTGGCGAGATAGCCGCAGCTGTTGCATTTCTTGCTAGCGATGACTCTTCTTTTATTACCGCATCTAACTTCTTAGTGGATGGTGGAATCTCAGGAGCTTACGTAACTCCGCTATAGGAGTTAGATGAGAACTGGTTCGTTTACAGCTATCTGGTCTAGAAAGTTATCGACGAGTTTTGCAGCGCGAGTTTCTGCGCCCTGTTCTTCATAACTGGTCTGCTCAAGAAGTAAATTGTGATCTAACCCTTCATGGGTTACTTCAACACAGGAGTCATCCAAAGTAAACCATTGATCAAGAACCTCTCGGTCCACTTCTGGATGAAATTGCAGGGCGAGGGTTCGGCCACAGACAAATGCCTGTGATGCGATTGGACTTCGCGCAATCTCTTTCGCTTTTGGAGGAAGTGTCCAACGATCCCAGTGATATTGAAACCAAGGACCTTTATCAATTAATCCTGGTTCATCACTTACGATCACGTGCCAACCGAGTTCGCTTCGTGGACCTCTAGCAACGCTCCCGCCAAGTGCGCGTGCCATGAGTTGGCCACCAAAACAGATACCAAGAATCGGTTTACCAGCGTTATGCGCAGCGCGGATATATTCCAGCTCCGGCAAGAGCCAATTACCAATCCGTTCGTCTTCCCAAACCCCCCATGGTGAACCCATAGGTACGATTACATCGAAATCATTGAAGTCCGGGAACTTCACTTTTACATTCGGAGCGTTGTAATTTTCACGTGAGACGATATTGAATCGAACTATTTCATAGCCACGTTTCTCAAATTGACGCCAAACCGGCCCACCTGGGCTTGCTGGATCATGCTCGATAAAGAGCGCCCGCTTACTCATAAACTAATTTCTTAAGCAGAGGGCGCTTCAGCTAGATCGCCAGGAGAGTCCGGAAGGGTTTCTTTCGGCATTCCTTTAAATGTGAAGGTCTCTTTTCCTGTTTCACCTTCAACATCGATTAAGACGATCTGACCGGCCTTGATATCTCCGAAGAGAATCTTCTCGGATAGCGCATCTTCGATCTCGCGTTGGATTGTGCGGCGAAGTGGTCGTGCGCCAAGGGCTGGGTCATAACCACGCTGGGCGAGGATGTTCTTCGCAGCAGATGTGAGCTCGATTCCCATATCTTTTTCTTTAAGTCGAGACTCGAGGTTTGTGATCATGAGATCGACGATCTGGATGATCTCGTCCTGGTTGAGCTGGTGGAAGATGATGACATCATCGATACGGTTTAGGAACTCAGGGCGGAAGTGAGTCTTTAGCTCATCGGAAACCTTGTTCTTCATCCGCTCATAATTTCCAAGTGCATCATTGACGTTAGCAAAGCCAAGAGAAAGTGACTTAGAAATATCGCGGGTTCCAAGGTTGGTGGTCATGATGATGATGGTGTTCTTGAAATCTACTTGGCGACCTTGAGCGTCCGTTAGGCGGCCCTCTTCAAGTACTTGTAGAAGCGAATTGAAGATATCTGGGTGAGCTTTTTCGATCTCATCAAAGAGAACTACCGAGAATGGACGGCGACGAACTTTCTCAGTTAGTTGTCCACCTTCGTCATATCCAACATATCCAGGAGGTGCACCGAAGAGACGCGAAGCGGTGTGCTTCTCGGAGTACTCGGACATATCAAGTGCGATAAGAGCATCCTCATCGCCAAAGAGGAATTGGGCGAGCGTTCTTGAAAGTTCGGTCTTACCTACGCCCGATGGACCGGCGAAGATAAATGAACCACCGGGACGGCGTGGATCTTTTAGCCCAGCGCGGGTACGACGTATTGCTTGAGAGAGAGCTTTGATTGCTTGCTCTTGTCCAATAACGCGCTTATGTAATTCATCTTCCATCCGGATAAGACGTGAAGTCTCAGCCTCAGTTAACTTAAAGACGGGGATACCGGTAGCAGTTGAGAGAACTTGAGCGATTAACTCTTCATCAACTTCAGCAACTACATCAAGATCGCCGGCTTTCCAGCTCTTTTCGCGCTCGACCTTTTCAGCCATCAATTGCTTTTCATTATCGCGAAGTGAGGCTGCCTTTTCAAAATCCTGACCATCAATCGCAGACTCTTTTTCTTTACGAACTTCTGCGATTTTCTCGTCCATCTCGCGTAGCTCAGGTGGAGCAGTCATGCGACGGATACGAAGGCGTGAGCCAGCTTCATCAAGGAGATCGATCGCTTTATCTGGAAGGAAACGATCTGAGATGTAACGATCAGCGAGCGTTGCTGCAGCAACTACAGCATCATCGCTAATGGAAACTTTGTGATGGGATTCGTAGCGATCGCGAAGTCCTTTGAGAATTTCAATTGTGTGGGCAACTGAGGGCTCTTTCACCTGAATTGGTTGGAAACGTCGCTCAAGCGCGGCATCCTTTTCAAGATGCTTGCGGTACTCATCAAGAGTTGTCGCACCGATTGTCTGGAGCTCGCCGCGAGCAAGCATTGGCTTCAAGATGCTTGCCGCATCGATTGCACCTTCGGCAGCGCCAGCGCCAACTAGGGTGTGAATTTCATCGATGAAAAGAATGATGTCACCGCGGGTGCGGATCTCCTTCAATACTTTCTTTAAGCGCTCTTCGAAATCACCGCGATAGCGAGAGCCAGCAACCAGCGCACCTAAATCAAGTGAGTAGAGCTGCTTGCCCTTAAGAGTTTCCGGGACATCGCCACTAACAATTGCTTGTGCAAGGCCTTCAACAACAGCGGTCTTTCCAACGCCTGGTTCACCAATTAGAACTGGGTTGTTCTTTGTGCGGCGAGAGAGAATCTGCATTACGCGCTCAATTTCCTTTTCGCGTCCGATTACGGGATCAAGTTTTCCTTCGCGGGCTGCGACAGTTAGGTTTCTTCCGAATTGATCTAAAACTAGAGATGTTGCTGGAGTTCCTTCAGGTGCTCCCGCAGTAACTGCTTCTTTGCCTTGATAACCAGAGAGAAGTTGGATTACTTGTTGGCGAACTCGATTTAAATCTGCGCCAAGTTTTACGAGTACTTGTGCAGCAACGCCTTCACCTTCACGAATCAAACCAAGAAGGATGTGCTCGGTTCCGATGTAGTTATGTCCAAGTTGTAGCGCCTCGCGAAGTGATAGTTCCAAAACTTTCTTGGCGCGAGGGGTAAAAGGAATGTGGCCTGAGGGGGCTTGTTGACCTTGTCCGATGATTTCTTCGACTTGAGAGCGAACTGCTTCAAGTGAGATGCCGAGCGCCTCAAGACCTTTGGCAGCGACGCCTTCACCTTCATGGATGAGGCCAAGAAGGATGTGCTCAGTACCGATGTAGTTGTGGTTGAGCATGCGAGCTTCCTCTTGTGCGAGGACTACAACTCGACGAGCTCGATCGGTAAAGCGTTCAAACATCAACTTCTCCTCTTTAACTGCGCTTATGGTGAATCTAGGTCTAGCGTAATAGAGGCGGCCCGATTGGGCGACATCAATTAAGCGGGGCTAGATATGGGACTAAGTGAGGGGGTAAACCTCAATATTTGGGCGTTTATTCCAGAACTAAGAGCATTCGGGTATTTCCCAGGGTATTGGGCTTAACGCTCTCTAGGTCAAGGAATTCGGCAATACCTTCATCGAAAGAACGGAGGAGTTCTTGATAAACCGCGGGTTCCACTGGTGCGCCAACAATCTCTGTAAATCCATGATCGCCAAAGAATTTTGTTTCAAATGTTAGACAGAAGAGTCGCTTTAAACCTAGTTTTCGTGCGCGCTCCATGATTGCTTGCAGAATCTGATGGCCAATTTTCTTGTTTCGATGTTCCTCAAGAACTGCGACCGTACGGACTTCGCCCAGATCTTCCCAAAGTACATGCAGCGCGCCGCAACCAATCACCTTTCCATCTAACTCTGCGACCGTGAATTCTTGGACAGCTTCATAAAGAGTTACAGTCTCTTTCGAAAGTAGCCGGCGTTGCAAGGAATATAAATCAACAATCTCACGGATCGCCTTTATATCTGAGGTGTGGGCAGGGCGGATGAGAACGCTCATTCTTACTCTTCTGGTTTCACTAGCGGAAAGAGAATTGTTTCGCGAATGCCTAGACCAGTTAGCGCCATAAGTAAGCGATCGATTCCCATTCCAACGCCACCCATTGGGGGCATTCCATGCTCCATCGCCCTTAGGAAATCTTCATCAACTTGCATCGCTTCTAAATCACCCTTGGCGCCGAGTTTTGCTTGTTCAACTAAGCGTTCGCGCTGAATTACTGGGTCGATTAACTCGGAGTAGCCCGTTGCCAATTCAAAGCCACCAATATAGAGATCCCACTTCTCGGCAATTCCTTTTCGCTCGCGCTGCTCCCGTACCAGCGGTGAGGTATCGACTGGGTAGCCCATAACAAATATTGGGGAATTTAAATGATCCTTATAGACAAACTCGAAAATTTCTTCTGCTAATTTTCCATGAATCCACTTCGGGTCGACCTTAAGACCGATGTTATGAGCAATCTTCTTTAACTCATCGAACTTAGTTTCTGGAGTTACCTCTGCTCCAACTTTCTCAGAGATTGCGCCATAGAAATCAACTTCACGCCAAGTTCCACCAAGATCACTTTCGCGTCCATCGTGATGTTTTACTTTGTGAGAACCAAATACAGCTAGAGCAGCGTTTTGAACTAGCTCACGAGTTAGCTCCTTCATAGCTCGCCAGTCCGCGTAAGCCCAATACATCTCAAGCATCGCGAACTCGGGAGAGTGACTTGAATCAGCGCCCTCATTGCGGAAATTGCGATTGATTTCAAATACCTTCTCTATTCCCCCGACAACACATCGCTTTAGGAATAGTTCTGGGGCGATTCTTAAGAAAAGCTCCATGTCATACGCATTTGAATGGGTTTTGAAGGGTCGGGCAGCCGCGCCTCCGTGCATAACCTGCAACATCGGAGTCTCAACTTCAACAAATCCAGCTTTATCAAAAGTGGAACGGAGCGACTTCAATACTTGTGGGCGAATACGTGCGGTATCGCGCGCTTCTGGGCGAACAATTAAATCAACATAGCGCATCCGAACCCGGGTCTCTTCGCTAAGAGGATTATGTTCATTAGGAAGTGGGCGGAGCGACTTTGAAGCAAGTACATAACTATTAGCAAGGACTGAAAGTTCACCGCGTTTTGAGGTGATTACTTCACCGGTAACGCTGACGATATCTCCAATATCGATATCCGCCTTCCAAGATTCAAGAACTGATTCACCAACTTTATCTAGCGAGAGCATTACTTGTAATTCTGTGCCATCGCCTTCACGGAGCATTGCAAAACAAAGTTTTCCGGTATCGCGCTTAAAAATAATTCTTCCGACGACACTTTCAATAACTCCAGATGATTTATCAATCTCTAGTGATTTGAATCGCTCCCTAATCTCACTAAGGCTTGCGGAGCGCGGAACTGCAACGGGATATGCCTCGATGCCGCGGGCAAGAAGTGAATCTCGTTTTTCGCGCCGAATTCTTAACTGTTCGGGAAGGTCATTCTCCGTCATAATGCCGAGAGTCTAACCATTGCGCTCGTGAACCAGCCTTAGCCCAATGAGAGTTAGATCAGGTTCGTGATACTCAAGGGTTTCACTAATGCCAATTACAAGCGGTGCTAATCCCCCAGTTGCAATCACCGATACTTTCTCGTTTGTTGGATAGAGCTCTTCTAATTCATAGCAGATGCGATTTACAAGACCATCGACCTGGCCCGCAAAACCAAAAATAGTGCCCGATTGGAGGGCTTCTACCGTGTTCTTTCCTATTACTGATTTTGGCTTAACTAGCTCAACTTTTCTAAGTTGGGCAGCGCGTGCGGCAAGTGCCTCAACTGAAATTTCAATTCCTGGTGCAAGCGCACCCCCGAGGAATTCACCTTTAGGTGAAACAACATCGAGGTTTGTGGAAGTACCAAAGTCGACAACTATTGCGGCGCCATCATTTCCATAAAGATGATGTGCAGCGAGGGTATTAACGATGCGATCTGCTCCAATCTCTTTTGGATTATCGATAAGAAGTGGAACACCGGTTTTTACTCCCGGCTCGATAATAGTTACGCGGATATCGTTGAAGTAAGAATTGACCATATTGCGCGCTTCGCGAAGAACCGCGGGCACCGTTGAACAGATTGCCAGCCCTGAGATTGTGTAGCCCGTAATCAAAGAACGCCACTGGAGCCACAGCTCATCTGCGGTATCTCGCGCATCTGTCTTAACTCTCCAGCTATCAACCAATTCTTCCTGGTGAAATAGACCGAGGACAGTGTTTGTATTTCCAATATCAATTGTTAACAGCATCAGAAGTCCAATCCAATATCTAGTATGGGGGCGGAATGAGTTAGGGCTCCGACTGCGAGATAGTTAACGCCAGTCTCCGCATATGCTCGTGCATTCTCTAGCGCAAGACCGCCAGATGACTCCAATTTTGATTTAGAACCTTTAGCAATTGCAACAGCTTCCTTAGTCATTTCTAAACTCATGTTGTCCAGCAAGATAACTTCGACCCCACAAGCGAGCGCTTCACGAAGCTGATCTAGCGCATCAACTTCAACTTCAATTGCCATGCCCGGAAATTCATTACGGACTCGATTTATAGCTGAGGTGATTGATCCAGCTGCAGCGATGTGATTATCTTTAATGATCGCACCATCTGAAAGGTTCATTCGATGGTTCTCGCCGCCGCCCATCCGAACCGCGAACTTCTCTAATTCTCGAAGGCCGGGCGTTGTTTTTCGGGTATCTCGAATGATTGCCCCGCTTCCTGCAATCACCTCAACCCACTTACTCGTTAAAGTTGCTATCCCAGATAAGTGGCTGATGAAATTGAGTGCGATCCGCTCGCTTCGCAAAATGTCTCGCGTGTTGCCTTTAACAGTGAGGATAGTTTCACCCGCACTGACTCGGTCACCACATGACTTCGAAAATGTAATAGCGCTAAGACCAGCTTTTTCAAAGACCATCGCCGCTACATATACTCCTGCGAGAACTCCGTTTCTACGTGCACGCATCTTCGCTTCCGAGATTTGATTAGCATCAATTGTCGCAATGGTTGTTTTATCGTCGCCTTCCGGCATATCTTCCTTAAAAGCATGAGTAATTAGATGTTCAACTTCATCAAGATTAATTCCATAACTTTCTAATTTGCTAACGCACAATACTGAGGTCATCAAACACCTCCTCATATGTACTCTGCCAATTACCAATCTCATCTATTGATTGGTGGATCCGCTTCTTCCAATTATTAGCTGGCTCTGGAAAATCTTCCCGCCAATGCGAGCCGCGCGACTCGGTGCGCTCAAGAGCCGAGCGAGCAATTGCGGTTGCCAATAAATAGAGATTTGTTGTTTCCCAAGCAGCTAAATTTGCGTAGATTGTGGTTGCATCTTTTAAACGATTAAGTGTTTTCAAAGTTTCGGTTAAGGATTTTTCAGAACGGACAACGGCTGCGCCCTTTGACATTGCGCGCTGTAGTTCGCCGCGAACGGATGGTGAGATAAGAATTTCAATTGGATCTGGGGCAATTGGGTCTTCCCAATTAGAGAGATTCTTTGCAATATCTTCAGCAATCCGAGCACCAAATACGAGCCCCTCTAGAAGAGAGTTAGAAGCAAGGCGATTTGCGCCATGTGCTCCGGTACATGCAGTTTCGCCAACGGCATACAAGCCGGGAACCGAAGAATGCCCATTTAAATCAGTACGAATTCCACCTGAGGCGTAGTGCGAAGCCGGGGCTACTGGAATCAAATCTCTAGCTGGATCTATACCTATCTGTTTACAAGATACAGAGATTGTTGGAAAACGATCTCCAAAATCCTTGATTCCGCGCGCATCAAGCCAGACATGTTTAGCCCCGCTATCTGCCATCTGTCTCGAAATTTCCTTTGCTACTACATCTCTTGGCGCAAGGTCGGCCAACTCGTGAACGCCTTTCATAAATCGCTCACCGCGGTCATTTACAAGGAATGCACCTTCGCCACGAACCGCTTCGCTAATTAACGGCTGTTGGCCACTTGAACTTTCGCCAACATAAAGAACAGTTGGATGGAATTGAATAAATTCGGCATCTGCAACATCAGCTCCAGCGCGAAGTGCAAGTGCAACTCCATCACCAGTTGAAACAGAAGGATTTGTGGTTTGCGAATAAACCTGCCCGAGACCACCGGTTGCAAGAACTACAGCACGCGCAAGTATTTGACCAACGCCATCTCTAGTTCCTTCACCAATCACATGCAGAGTCACTCCACAAATTCGACCACTCTCACTTTTTAAGGCATCAAGTACAAGTGCATGTTCGATAACTTCAATTCCGGGATCTTGCGAAACGGCAGCGAGTAAAGCACGTGAAACTTCAGCACCAGTTGCATCCCCGCCAGCATGCAGGATTCGATTTCTTAAATGGCCACCCTCCCGAGTAAGTGCAATCTCGCCCGTTTCAGATTTATCAAATACCGCGCCGCGCGCAATCAATTTTCGAACCGCTTCTGGGCCTTCTGTAACCAAGACTTTCACCGCAGGTAAATCGCATAAACCTGCGCCAGCAACGAGAGTATCTCGTTCATGATCACTCGGTGAATCACCGGGTCCAAGCGCTGCCGCAATTCCACCCTGTGCCCACTTAGTTGAGCCTTCATCTACTCGGGCCTTTGTAATAAGCATTACCGAGAGGTTATGTGAGCGAATTTGTAGCGCGGTTGTGAGTCCAGCAACCCCGGAACCAATCACAACAACATCAGCCGATGCGCTCCATCCCGGAAGCGGTGCACGCAATCTCATGTGTGCACCAAGGTTCGCTTCATTGCCATATTGTCAATCAACCTAACGCCATCTACCCAACCAGCAACAATTGCTCTTACTTTCAACGAATTCTGATCTGCAATTTCAAATGTATCTTCATCGATTAGCTCGGCATAATCCAACTTAAATGAACTCTCGTTTGCAAGAAGTGCAAGTTCACTCTTCATATCTACCAAAGTATCTCTTGCGGCTGCCGCCCTTAGGGCCTTAGAAATTGTTCTAGCCGTGATATGTCCCTCTGGTGTTAGGCGAACATTTCGGGAAGAGAGCGCTAAGCCACTACTCTCGCGCACAGTCGGAGCCGGAATTATCTCTAAGTTTGGATGAAGCTGGGCGGCCATCTTCTTAATGAGAAAGAGTTGCTGGAAGTCTTTCTCACCAAAGATTGCGTAACTAGGTTTAACTAATTCAAAGAGTCTATTTACAACATTTAAGACTCCATCAAAGTGCCCAGACCTACTTACGCCTTCAAACTTTTTTCCTAAATCTCCTGCGCTTAACTTCTTCTCATCGCCAGTATAGATATCACTTACCTCAGGGCGCCAAAGAATTGTCGCACCAGCTTCCTCAGCGAGCTCTTCATCAATTTCAGGAGTTTTGGGATACTTCGCAAGATCATTTTTGTCTTCAAATTGAAGCGGGTTAACAAATACCGAGACCATTACTTCATCACAAAGTTCTCGCGCCATCTTTATCAACGATTGGTGGCCAGCATGAAGCGCGCCCATTGTCGGCACAAATGCGCAGGGGCGTTTTAGGTCGGTAAGAACCCGTTCAACTTTCACGCTTTTTAGCTCCAGTCCGCTTGGGGTACCAGGCGTGGCAAAGTCTACTTTCCGATATCGAGAGCGGCCAAAAGCCCTTTGATTGGCCCCTTTCCAGCGAGGATTCCATCGGGCTCTATCTCAAGCCATGGCGAATTTTTATTTTGTCGCTCATATTTTCAAGTTTATCTTCTTGATAGGGCGCCGATTGTGGCGATTACGTCACGATGTGCTTTGACTGAGTGAGTTCTAACTGCCCAAACTCCTTGCTTTGCCATTGCAGCCGTTATCGCAAGTGTTGCCGCTTCACGCTCATCTGGGTTCGTACTTCCAGTCAGCTCACCTAAAAAGCGTTTTCGTGAGGCCCCGATGAGGATGGGATAGCCCAAAAGTGAAAGCCGATCAAGGTTCTTAAGCAGCTCCCAATTATGTTCAGCGCTCTTTGAAAAGCCAATACCCGGATCGATGATGATCTGATCGGGGTCTACCCCAGCTTCAATGGCCGAATTTATCCGCTCTTCCAACTCTTCCTTAACCTCTTTAACTACATCTTTATGAAGCACGTGTTCCTGCATATTTTTAGAGTGCGCTCGCCAATGCATAATTACGTATTGGACTTTTGGATTTTGGGCAATCAATTCATACATCTTCGGATCTGCAAGTCCTCCCGAGACATCATTTACATACTTAACCCCAAGATTTATCGCCTTTGCTGCGATTGCACTTCTAGTTGTATCGATAGAGACCTCAACTCCAAGTGGAATGACTTGTTCTAGAATTGGTAAGACTCGCGCAGCTTCTTCATCTTCTGTAACGCGCTCGGCTCCTGGTTTAGTTGATTCGCCCCCAATATCAATTATGTCAACGCCCTCATCTATCATCTCCTTAGCTCTATTGAGTGCATCGGAAATTGCGTAATGCTTTCCGCCATCTGCAAATGAATCAGGGGTGACGTTGAGAATTCCCATCACCAGAGTGCGCACTTTTACTTTCCTGTGATAAGTGAGATTGCTTCAGCGCGTTCTACCCGCGCTCCATCAAAGTTATTGCTCATTAGAAGGCTTCTTAGAACTTGC
>Ga0194127_10001425_pt1 | contig 35043 bp, 26 predicted proteins | sample TA2KigC100mmetaG_FD_148624 | JGI IMG/M metagenome (GOLD analysis project Ga0194127, IMG submission 148624) | Freshwater microbial communities from Lake Tanganyika, Tanzania - TA2015036 Kigoma Deep Cast 100m | ecosystem: Environmental > Aquatic > Freshwater > Lake | place: Tanzania: Lake...
AGGCTAATACTACGAAAGAAAAATAAAATAGTTGTTAACTATGAGAATTGGTCTTTCAGTTTATTCGTCATAAAGTTGAAAAGCGCATTCAATGGTTTTTCCATCATCATCTTTAAAAAAGGATTAACATCACCATTAAATTCAAGGAAACCGGTGCTACCATTTTTTGTAGGTTGAGCGTAAATTATCAAATCAAATGGGAATGGAGTCTTTTCTCCAGATTTTAATAGTAACTTTTCATTATTTCTATCAACCTGAACAAGGGAAATAATTATTCCTCCTTGTACTTTAAATGAACAGGCATTCTCTGTAGAGGTAAACTCAGAGATTTTATCGTGAGGAAGGAGTTGGTAGATGTTTGATGAATTGGAAAGAAAATCGAAAATTTCAGCAGGACTAGCATTAATTTCAACTTTTTGACTTATTATTTGCATCGGTCAATTAAGGTAACCAAGAATCAGGTTTTTCTCTCCACTTGTGCAGAGAAACTATATCATCTTCAGTTATATATTTGGTTTTTAATGCTGAATCAACTAATGTGTCGTAATCAGATAATGTAAGAATTGGGCATTCAGCATTTTCAAAGTTCTTTAGGGCAATTTCAAAACCGTATGTAAAAATAGCCACAAGCCCTTTTATATCTAAACCCGCTTCACGAAGAGATTGAATAGCTTTGATACTGCTTCCCCCAGTTGAGATTAAATCTTCAACAACTACAACTCTTTGTCCCTTTTCATAATATCCCTCTATTATGTTTCCCATTCCGTGATCTTTTGGTGAACTTCTTACATAAATAAATGGAACGCCTAACTCTTGTGCTACTAAAACACCCTGAGGAACTCCACCAGTGGCAATTCCCGCGATTACATCTGGTTTTCCAAAATAGTCAATAATTGATTGAGCATAGGCTTGACGAATGAAAGTTCTGATATTTGGGAAAGATAAGGTTATTCTATTATCACAATAGATTGGGGATTTCCATCCTGAAGCCCATGTGAATGGTACTTTTGGTTGTAATTTTACCGCTTTAATTTGTAAAAGAAACTCAGCAATTTTTAAAGCTTTATCTTTGTGATAGATCATATTCGCAAATGTACAAAGTTTTTATCGATAATAGAGAAGTTAATTTTACAAACAATTTAAATTCAATTGATGGAAGATCCTACATTAAATTTAATTCAAATCAATCAGTTGTTCATGAGTTAATTCCCCTTTTAAGTACTCAGCCTAAAAATGAATCGGTATATGTTTATATCGATCAGTATAATTTTGATTTGAAAATATTTTTTAAAGAGTTTATTTTCGTCGATGCCGCGGGAGGTATTGTTCAAGAAAATGATGAGTTTTTATTTATTAAGCGCAATGGATATTGGGATATACCGAAAGGAAAACTTAACAATCGGGAATCTTTTGAAAAGGCCGCACAGAGAGAAATTGAAGAGGAATGTGGCATAAATAATTTAATTTTAAAAAATCAAATTTGCTCGACTTTTCATACCTATTTTTTTAAAAATGAATGGTATCTTAAAAAAACTATTTGGTATCATTTTGAATTAAAAAGCCATCAAGAAACAAGATGTCAAGAGGAAGAGGGAATTACAGAAATTGTGTGGCTTCCAAGGTCTAAATTTCAAAAAATTTATAAAAATACATTTTCATCGATTCATTTTGTTATATCTGAATTTATAAATCAACTTGAAGCGGATCAAATTAAGAGAGCCATAATTCTATTGAAAAAAGACGAGGTTATTGCAATTCCGACTGAAACGGTCTATGGTTTGGCTGCAAATGGGTTTTCAGTTAACGCAATTCAAAAGATATATTCCCTGAAAAATAGACCCCATAACAATCCTCTAATTTTACATTGTGCCTCCCTGAAATCAGTTTTGGATCTTGTTACATCAATTCCAGAGAAAGGAATAAAGCTGGCTAATAGATTCTGGCCTGGTCCTTTGACACTACTTCTTCCCAAAAATGATTTGGTTCCTGATAGTATTACTGCTGGTGGAAGCAGGGTAGGTGTAAGGGTTCCAAATCATCCATTAACACTGAACTTACTCAAACAATTGGATTTTCCTTTAGCTGCTCCAAGTGCGAATAAATATGGTTCCATAAGTCCAACTTGTAAAAGCCATGTTGAATTTCAATTTGGGAATGAAATTCCCTTAATTTTGGATGGGGGACCATGCAATGTGGGAATTGAATCAACCATAATTGGTTTTGAAGAAGAAAAAACAATTATTTATCGATTGGGGCAAATAACCATTGACGATGTAATTGATATTTGTGGTGATGAGGTGTACGTTCAAAACGAAGAGGGAGAAATAATTATTGCACCTGGAATGGTTAAACATCATTACGCTCCGAAAACCAAACTTATTATAGTATCAGAATATTCTGAGATTAAATATTCACAAAAAATGGGGGTAATTCTTTTTAATAAGGAAAAAATTGAGGGTATTCCCTATGAGAATCAGGTGATTCTCTCCAGTGATGAAAATTTTATCGAAGCATCAAAAAATTTATACAAAGCATTTTACACCTTAGACGAATTAGGGTTGGAGAAGATATTTATTCGTCTTCTTCCTGAGGTGGGTTTAGGAATAAGCATCAATGACCGAATAAGAAGAGCAGGGTTGAAAGAATAAATAAATAGTCATAGTTTTTATCAAAAATATTTTTTTGAATTATTCTACCTATCTTGGTCTTTGTTCAATTTTACTTGTCGTTTTTTACGTTTTACTTTTATCCTCTTATTTCTCTTCGCCCGGAATATGTCTAAGAAAGATTGAATTAACCCAAAATCCTTCCAGCCATTAAATTCTTCTTGATAATTTAATCCGGCACCTTGAGTAAATAATCCTGCCGATTCATTAACGGTATTTCTATTCGACTCATTGAAGGCATTGACTCTGAAGGTTCCTTTTTCATTAATTAAATACTCAATACGCACGTCCCCAATAATTGAATTTTTATTTGTTGTTGTTGAAATAGAACTGGATTCAATTTCACTATTTAAGTCATTTGTTCCTGTTTCAACTCCGAGCGAGGTAGAAATTATCAGTCTATCCTCTAAAAATGTTTTCTGTATATTTAATTCAATTTGATTATCAATATTCATCTTCATTTTAAATTCTTCAGATGCTTTGGATAACAAATCATTGATTTGTGCTTCAGCTATATCAAGAGCTGCTGAACCGCTTGCAGAAATGTCTCCCTTCAAGGGTTGAAAGCGATTGAAAACGAGTAAGGAAAAAAATTGGCGATTGATTTCAGTATTATCGTCAAGCACTCTATCCAATAAAGCTTTTCCGGTTTCTGGAAGAGCTGGATCAGATTTCAGATTAAATGTAATTTCAGGTTTTAAAAGTTGGCCGTTAAGCATTAATTCACATTTTACAAGTTGATTTGCAAGTGTTGTTTCCTCTAATTCAGGAGCTAATTCGCCATAGTCTATTTTGGTATTAAATGAGGTAATAATATTTACAGTTGCATTTTCTATGTTATCTGACCATTCGATAAAACTACCTGCTTCAATATTAAATTCTTTTTTAATTTGACCCATGGCAAAATTATATTTACTTCCATTTTCAATATCGTATTTACCTGTCATTTTAATATCGTTGTCACTGTTGTCTATTTTCATATTTATCTTTCCATTGCCATAACTGACAATTTTATCTTGTGTTTGATCATCAAAAACAACATTAAGTTCGGTTTCGGGTGTGATCTCAAAATTCATATCCAAAGTAACACCGCTAAGATTGATTTTTTTAACGGTATCTATGTTTATGTTTGATTTCGCGAAAATGATAAAATCATCATCTTTTTCAATCTCACTTGCACCGTAAAGTGGAAGAATTAACTTACTTCCCTTGCATGTTTTTATGTCAGCAAATACATCTAAATTATTTGAGCTACCCGAAATACTGCAATTTCCAGTTCCATAAACCTTTCCAAAGTAATAATCACCATCCTTATAGTTTGTGTTAAGCACTAAGAATCTTCCAGAAGGATTTAGATTCTCGAGAATATTAATTGATATCTGATAGTTCCACTTTCCAAGGAAATCATTCAGCCCGAAATTCAGTAATGCGCGATTATTTTCCTCATCAATGACTTCTAGTTTTTCGCCGAAAATTTTATTGTCCTTGATATTAATTTTTCCGTTTATGGCTAAATTAGTTCCTAAAATTTCGATTTTGGCATTTGCTCGTTTAATCGATAAATCATCACTTGTAAAAATAGGTTTATTTGGTGTTCCATTTAATTTTAAAGACCCTGAAATAACCCCTTTTATATCGTTAATTACATCTTTATCAACATAAGCGTTGGCAAACGAAATATCAAATTCTTTAAAATTTAATAAAAAATCGAGGTTATCTCTTGTTTTTGAAAAATAATATTTTCCGGTGTAGTCAAAGTTAGTTTTTTCTCCATTTTTTATATTTCCCGTTAGGTCAAGATAGTCTTTAGATGGATCCCAATCAAGAACTATACGAACATTTCCAACATTTTGCTTTTGTAATTTGAACTGTAGAACGTCAATTTTACTTGTCAATATAGTGCGATTTAAAGGATCTGATATTTTACCAATACCATTTAATTTTCCACTTAATCCTTGTTTTAATCCAAGCAGGTTATCAAGCTCTGCTAAATCAATATTTTCTAAGAAGAAAGAAAGGGAATCGCTATTTGTATTGGATAAACTGCCGTTAAGACCTATTTTTTGCGATGTATTAGAGAGTAAAAAATTATCAAATGTAAAAGATTTTGAATCGTAGGAGATGTATGCTGTTTCATTGATGTGCCATAATTGGCCATTTATTGAAAAATCAGATTCATTTAGATTTATTTCAAAATTATTTACATCTTTGACAGTTGTTAACCAGGATAAATTGGAATTAATATTATCAGTGGTTTTCCATGTGATTGTTGATGTAAGTAAATCTTTTCGTTTTCCTTCATTGGTAGTAGTGAAATTAATACTTTTGAATTTCACCTTTTTATCGTAAGAAGAATTTAACATGTCTAAATTAAAATCCAGCTTATCCATATCGATTCTCTGATTCAATGAAATTGTTCCAAAAGAGAAATCATTAAACGAGAGTCCGCCTAATGAAAAGAGATTGAGATCAAAATAATTATTATCAGAGTCGTATTTTCCACTGATGTTTGTGCCATTGGAAATTACAAAATTTCGAATATTCGGAAAAAACCGAGGCAATAAATCTTTTGTATTCTCAAGTGTTAAATTATACGAGAAATTATTTCTTTTTACTATTTTCTTCTTAGGAATTGATGTGATCAGAAAAGGGAAAGCATCCGTTAATTTATTGAGTAATTCATCTTTGATGCTTCTTAGATCAAATCTCCCTTTTACCTCTAGATCAAGAACACCTGAACTAATTATTCGGAAAATATCTTCGTATTTGCCGCGTGAAATTCCTAATTCAATACTCGGAATTTCAATTTCGTCCTCACCCTCACGATAAATAAAACCTGTAAGCAGAATATTTCCACTCATTGTCATGGGGTCTAATCCTCTGATGTCAACCTCAATATTTGATTTAAGTTTCGAAACCTTTTTACTTCTTGCTAAATTTAAACTGTTTAAAATGGCCTCAGTTAAATTAATCGAAAACTTTAATTCTTTATTTCCTTTGAGATCAATGTATCCAGAATAAGTGAGTTTCAAAATATCGTCATCAAGCTGTATGTCAGATTTGAAAATATTATTGATTAAAGATCCATTTGTTATAGTTGCCCTATTCAGCGAGTAATTATTGATATCAAATTGGTTTAATTTTCCATCCAATTGAGAGATCTCAAAATTACCATTGTCGAAATAGGTTGAGTTTATACTTATAGCTCCATCAATTTTATTGAGTGAATTGTCTGCTAATAATTCACCTAACCTAAAATCAATAAATACAATGTCATTTCCATTTTTTGTGGATGTATTAATTTCTGTTTTTTGATCAGAAAATTTTAGTTGTATAGGATTATTCAATCTTACTTCACCTAATTTGGTTTTTGTAGATTCAAAAAGTAATGATAGATCGTTTTCCGTTCCGTCAATTTGCATGTTTTGCATTTCAAAAAAAGCCAATCGTTCAACCTCTTTGCCGAGATTCAATTTTGAAATTCCTGCACTTTTGGGTAGTTTAAAGTTGGTAAGATCTTCAATTGATATGTAGGCATAATTAATTTTTTGATTTAGTTTAAGCGCGCTTTTATTTTCAAAATTTGGCAAAATAAAATCTCCTTGAATTTTTGATACTTTACCAAAGCCAAGTGAAAAATTGGTTAAAGAAAGCTGGTTGACTACATTTGAAACATCGCCCTTTAATGTGACGAAATCTTGCATTCCTTCTGTTTCCGAGGTGAAATAGGCCAACTCACCAAGAGAGATTGAGGATTGAATTATGGAGGCATCAAATTTAACCTTGTTCGTAAAATCCTGAAAATCTTTTCCCCGAGCATAAAGAAGATTAAATTTACTCGCTTGTAATTCCGATTCATTCGTACATAAATCAAAATTTTGAATTTGAATACCCTTATTGTCAATGGTCAGTTTTCCCGATAGTTGATTGATCGTAAATCCAGAATCATCCCGAAGTTTTAATTCCAATAGATTAACATTAAAAGTATGTAGACTGACAAATAAATCTCTTGCCGAGAGATTTATATCTTTTATTACTAGATGATTCCAATCTATCCCTTTCGAAATTCGCTGTTGTCTAAAATCATCATAGTAAAAATTGATTTTAGAAAGTTGAATTTGATCAATTTTAAGAGAAAAAGGACTTGGTTCTTTTGTTTTTTTATTGGAACTGAAATAATCTTCTAAAAACGCATAGTTGTATTTACCGTCCTTTGCTGAGCGATTGGGGTTAATCAACCCTTGATTCAATTGTACGTTTTCAAGAACAAAATCTTGCTTCGAAATATCTATTAAACGAATTGTTACTACAATTGAATTTAATGACGCAAGCGTCCGATTTTGTTGATCTCCAATATAAAAATTTACTAACTCTAAACGATCAAAAAAAAGTATGTCAACTTTATCTATTGAAACTTTGGCATTGAGTTCATTCGACAAGTAGGCTGTCGTAATTTTGGCCAAATAGGTTTGAAAACTTGATGTTCGAATTAGAAAAGCGACTAAAAAAAAAGCAATCAACAGCCATTCGAGAAAGATTCCCGTTGTTCTACTGATGATTTTAAATACTTTTGTCATTTATTTGCTCTAGTATACAAAGTTAAATAATTCCGGTGCAACCAAAAATTTATATCCTAGGAATTGAATCATCATGCGATGATACATGTGCATCCGTTTCTGTTGATACTCAAATTCTTTCTAACGTAATTTCTTCGCAAAAGATACATGAAAAATACGGTGGTGTTGTACCCGAATTGGCAAGTAGATCACATATGCAAAATATTGTTCCTGTTGTTCAAGAAGCAATAAACCAAGCTGGTATTTCTTTAGAACAAATAAATGCAATAGCTTTTACGAGGGGTCCTGGATTACTAGGTTCATTGATAGTTGGAACTTCCTTTGCCAAATCATTATGTTTGGCTCTCGAAAAACCATTAATTGAGGTACATCACATGAAAGCTCATATTCTGGCTCATTTTATTGATAATGAAGAGAATAAAAAACCTGAATTTCCTTTTTTGTGCTTAACAGTTTCAGGTGGACACACACAAATAGTTAGAGTTAATTCTTATTATGATTTTGAAATTTTGGGATCGACAATAGATGATGCAGCTGGCGAAGCTTTTGATAAATGCGCCAAAATAATGGGCTTACCCTATCCAGGTGGACCACTGATTGATAAGTATGCGCAACAGGGCAATGCAAATCGATTTCACTTTAACAAACCAAAAGTTGAAGGTTTAGATTTTAGTTTCAGTGGACTTAAAACATCCTTTTTATACTTTATTGAAAAGGAAAAAAAACAAAATGAAAGTTTCATTAAGGAAAATCTTACTGATCTTTGTGCGAGTTTACAAAAAACAATTTTAGATATTTTATTTCATAACCTTGAGTTAGCCTCTTTTAAAAGTGGAATTACTTCGGTCGCAATAGCAGGAGGAGTTTCTGCAAATAGCGGTTTAAGAAATAGGTTAAAATCGTATGAAAAACAAAAAAAATGGAAAATCTTTATTCCTGATTTTCAATTTTGTACTGATAATGCTGGTATGATTGCTGTCTCTGGATATTTTAATTATTTGCAAAATAATTTTGTAGATCAATCCGTCCAAGCTTCAGCACGAATACGCGACTTTTGAAAAAAAATATGAAATCAAACATAATTTTATCAAGTTTAATCGTTATTTTAGGATGCAAGATATACAAATGAAAGCCGAGTTAATCCAAAAAGAAGATATTCCGTCACTTACTTTTAAAGAAAATATCAAGGTTTCCCAGCATCCGGAATTATTGAAGCAAATTGAAAAGGCAACCATTTTGGGAAATACCCATCATTCTAAAGTGGCTATTTATTTTTTGGATGATATTAGTATGAAAAAGGTTGAAACAACAATTTGGTCTGCTGGAACAAAATTTATTTGTCTCAAAGGTGGTGTTTGGATCCCGATTAGTCGCCTTATAGAAATTGAAATATAAAATTTTAATGAGGTTTTTTCTTATTTTTTTCTTATTCGCAACAAATTTGTTCTTCGCACAAAATGTTGTGAAATGGAGTGCATCTTACTCAAAAGAAACATCTGAGATTCTTATTATCGCCAAAATTGATGAAAATTGGCATTTATATAGTCAGTATATCTCATCGAATGCAGGACCAATTCCAACAACGATAAAATTCACGAAAAATAAAAATCTAAAACTGAAAGGTAAGCCCAAGGAAGAAAACGGACACGCAATGTACGATGAAAATTTTATGGCTAACATTGCAGTTTTTGACAATAATGCGATTTTTAGACAAAAAATTAAATTGAAAAAAAGTACCGAAATAGAAATTTCCGTTACTTATATGGTATGTGATAAAACGAGGTGTCTGCCCCCGAAAGAGGAAAAATTTACAATTAAATTAGAAAAATGATGAAGTTGCTAAAAGTTTGTTTGGTTTTATTGAGTTTATTGATGTTTGGTCAATACTTTGCTCAGATGGAAAGTCCTGAAGAAAAGGTCAGAGCAGTCTTTTCACTCGAACAAAATGGATGTGATGCATTTGTAGTAGCCAAAGTAACTGTTGTTCCGAGTTGGCATATTAATTCAAACAAACTACCTCCAGGATCTTTTTCGATTCCAACAAATTTGAATATTAATGCATCAACTGGGGTATCAATAGTATCTGGTGTTATTGAACCAAAGCCCATCATAGAAAACAATGCAGATATTGACGAAATTTTAAGTTATCACAAAGGGAGTTTTATATTAAAAAGAAAAATTCTCATTTCTTCTGATAAAGATTTGACAATTTCAGGTTCATTCTCTTTTCAAACATGTAATGAAGTAAAATGCCTACCTGAATTTATCATGAAATTCTCTCTACCTGCAAAAGCATGTGCAATGAGCAAGGAGAAAATCGATAGCATTCTTACAGGTGCACATACCACCTCTGCCAATGAAAATACACAGGGTTCAACTAATTCAGATGAAAAGCCTTTTATAACGAAACCTATTGAAAATAAGAACGCAAACAAATCTATTTGGGTTATTTTTATCCTTTCATTTTTAAGTGGTTTCGCTGCTTTATTAACTCCCTGCGTTTTTCCCATGATTCCAATGACAGTTAGTTTTTTTACTCATAGAAGTAAAAACAGAGCGATTGGTATTCGAAATGCACTCTTTTATGGTTTTTCAATAATTGCAATATACGTGATTTTAGGAACAATTGTAACTGCCATTTTTGGTCCTGCAGCGCTAAATGCCTTATCAACAAATGTTTGGTTCAATATAGTTTTCTTCATATTACTCGTGGTTTTTGCTATTTCATTCATGGGAGCATTTGAAATTACGCTACCTAATTCATGGTTGAACAAGGCAGATAAGGCTTCGGATAAAGGAGGTTTTATCGGTATTTTCTTCATGGCGTTGGCATTGGCGCTTGTTTCTTTTTCATGTACTGGTCCGATAGTAGGAACTTTATTAGTTGAGTCGGCATCCATCGGTGGAATCGCTCCTTTTGTCGGAATGTTCGGTTTTTCATTAGCATTAGCCTTGCCTTTTACCTTATTTGCTGCCTTTCCGGGTTGGATGAATTCATTGCCAAAATCAGGTGGTTGGTTGAATACCGTGAAAGTATTCCTTGGATTCTTAGAACTTGCATTGGCATTTAAATTTTTATCGACAGCAGATCTTGTTTCTCAAGCACATTTGTTGGAAAGAGAATTATTTATCGCTATTTGGATTGGAATATTTACAGCTCTAGCAGTTTACCTATTCGGTGGGTTTAAACTCCCTCATGATAGTCCAATTGAAAGGTTATCAGTCGGTCGTGTTTTATTAGGAATAACTACTCTAGTTTTTGTTGCCTATTTAATTCCTGGAATGTGGGGAGCTCCATTGAAGTTGATTAGTGGGTTTCCGCCGCCACCAACCTACAGTGAATGGAAACAAAGTGCCTCATCAGCATTAACTACCTCCCAAGAACACGTTGAAGGAATGCATGAAGGAGTTCACGGAATAATGATGTTTGACGATTACGATAAGGCGTTAGCTTATGCTAGAAAGGTGAATAAACCCTTAATGCTAGATTTTACGGGGTGGGGTTGCCAAAATTGTCGAAAAATGGAAGAAACTGTTTGGAATGTAGAGGGAGTTTTATCTATTTTGAAAGACCAAGTGGTTGTCGCTTCTTTATATGTTGATGAGAAAAAAGAATTGCCGGCATCTGAGCACAAAGAATTAGAATATGCTCCTGGAAAGAAAATGTCAATTACACAGGTTGGACATAAATGGGGCTTTATGCAAATGAGTCGCTACAAAAGCAATTCACAACCTCATTACAGAATGCTTTCTCCGGATGGAAAGGATTTAGATAACGGTCCGGCCGATTTTGAACACCACGGAAATGCTGCCGCATTCAAGAAATGGTTGGAAGAAGGATTGAAATTGGCAAAATAAGTTAGAGAGTTACGAGCTGAATTTTGCTTGTATACAAGCCACTAAGGCTGCGGTTTCTGTGCGTAACCGATTTTCACCTAGTGTAATTGACACATATCCTGTGGTCAGCGCTAATTCAATTTCTTCGACCGTAAAATCACCCTCTGGTCCTATTACTATGACCTTATTTTGAAATGAAGTTTCAATCTTCATTTTTTCGCCTTCTCGACAATGAGCGATTAAACCAGTTGGATATTGTTTTAAAAAATCTTTCCATTTAATGGGACCAATAACTATAGGTAGAAAATAACGACCAGATTGCTTAACAGCGGAAATAAGTATTTTTTCTAGTCGTTCCGTTTTAACCTCTCGACGCTCACTATTTTGACAAATTATAAAACTAATTTTTGTGATTCCGATCTCAGTGGCTTTTTCAATAAACCATTCCAAACGCTCCATGTTTTTTGTAGGAGCAATGGCAATATGTATTGGTTTTTCTTCGGGATGTTCACTTTTTTGATCAATTCGTACAGAACATCTTTTGGGATGATTATCAATTACAGTAGCAATTGCAGACAACCCTTTCCCATTAAAAAGTTCGATTTGTTGATCATTTTGCAAGCGCATTACCTGAACCGCATGTTTTGATTCTTGCTCAGACAAAGTGAGATTAGAAAAATCAATGGTCAATTCGGGGGTATAAAAACGGTGCATTAATTTAATAGTCTAAAAATCAATTCTTTAAGTAATTCTGCTTGCTCTACATTATTACTATTTACGCCTTTTGAACGCAAATCAAATTCATACAAAATCTCGATATTAGCTGCAATTTTTTTTGGTGGAAATTTTCCAGATGCTTGACTTAACTCCCCTGCAACAAAAGGATGAACTTTTAAAGCGTTTGCAACAAAATCACGCGATTTATTGGGGTAAAAGTGAATTCGCATAATTTGAGTAAAAAACTTAAATAAATTGCTAACAACAACGGTCAAATCCGTTGCTTTAGGATTGTGCTCAAAATAATTTACGATTTTATTCGCTTTAGAAATATCAAGTTTAGAGATGGCATTTGTCAGTTCAAATACATTGTAATCCTTCGAAATCCCTATGTTTTCTTCAATATGTTGATCCGTAATTAAGCTGCCTTTAGGAAGAATAATACTTAATTTTTCAATCTCATTTACCAATCTTGACAAATCGTTACCGACATTTTCAGCCAAAAGCATAGTCGCTTTCGAATTTATTGTAAATCCTTTTTCTTTTAAATAGCCTACGATCCAATCAGGTAATTGATATTCTTTGACCTTATCTGATTTGTAAACAATACCGCTTTTTGTCGTTTCTTTTATTAGTTTTTTACGAGAATCAAGGGTTTTGTATTTATAACAGATAACAAAAATCGTAGAATTCATAGGTGTTTCTGCGTATGATTCGAGTAATTCAATTTGTTTAAAATCCTGGGCTTCGCGCAGGATAACTAGTCGTCTTTCAGACATCATTGGATATCCTTTCAATTCGCTGATTAGATTCACTAAATCGGCATCTCTGCCATAAATTATGGTTTGATTAAAATCTCTTTCGTGTTCCTCCAAAACATATTCTTCGATTGTGTTACTAATTTTATCTATAAAATAAGGCTCATCCCCATGCAGAATATAGATTGGTTTAAATTCCTTGTTCCTGATTGAATGAATTATTTGTTTGAAGTCCATCACTTCAAAGTTACAAAACAGATAATTAAAAAATCTTGATTAATTAAAAATAATAGTTGTATTCGAATTTCAATAAAGACATATTTTTACCTTTGTATAATTAAAACAATAATTCAATTCGGCGGTTAAAACGTAAATAGTTTCATGAAACAATTTCAAATTCCTGAATTTTATCGTTCTCCTATTATTTCTAAGGTAAAAACAATGAGAAAATTGGATGACCCACGAAAAAAGGATTTTTCACCCACGATTTTAGATTTTGGGAAAGTAAGTTTTATTATTTCGCGTCATTTTGGATTTTGTTTCGGTGTTGAAAATGCCATAGAAAGAGCCTATAAAGCAATTAATGAAAATCCTGGGAAACGTATTTTCTTATTGAGTCAGATGATTCATAATCCGGATGTTAATGAAGATTTGGAAGCTAACGGAATTCGTTTTCTTCAAGACACATCGGGAAAGCAAAATATTGATTTTGAAACATTGACAAAAGACGATATTGTTTTAATACCTGCCTTTGGATCAACTTTAGCCATTGAAAAAATTTTGACGCTTAAGGGAATAGACATTCAAAAATACAATACCACATGTCCGTTTGTTGAAAAAGTATGGAATAGATCTGAGAAATTAGGGGAGTCGAATCATACAATCATTATTCATGGAAAATATAATCATGAAGAAACTAGAGCTACTTTTTCAAGAAGTTCCATACACGGACCCTCCTTAATTTTAAAAGATATTAACGAGGCGCGTATCCTTGCACGATATATTAACGGGAAAAAGGATTGTCAAACATTTTACAAGGATTTTGAAGGTCGTTTTTCTCAAAACTTTGACCCGAAAGTTCATCTTGATAGAATTGGTGTTGTTAACCAAACTACAATGCTTGCAAGCGAAACGCAGGAAATCACGGATTATTTACGAAGCGTGATGATTGATAAGTTCGGTGAGTTGAATATTAAAAATCACATGGCCGACACCCGCGATACCTTGTGTTATGCGACCAATGACAATCAGAGTGCTACGATTGGCTTGATGGAATTAGAGGCCGATGTTGGTATTGTTGTTGGTGGATACAATAGTTCGAACACAACACACTTGGTCGAGTTAATGGAGTCAAAATATCCTGTTTATTTCATTAAAGGGGAATCAGAAATAATTTCAAATAAAGAAATTAGGCATTTTGATATTCATAGTAAGAAATTAAAAAGTACGCATAACTTTTTACCTCAAAAAGAAAAAATTAGTATTGCAATTACCTCGGGAGCGTCTTGTCCAGATTCTATTATGGATAGGGTAATTCATCGTATTTTGGAAGTTCAAGAGATTCAAATAACCATGAACGATATTTTTGATTGAGTGAGCGATCAGTTAAAATCTTTTTGAAGATGTATATGGTGAATGAATAGCAAGTTTAAAACTTTTTATTAAGTACAAATTTTAAATAATAATCTTATTAACTTTGTACTTTAAAAGTAAACAAATATGAATGTTCCTAAAGAATTAAAGTATACGAAAGATCACGAATGGGTGAGAGTAGAAGGAGATATTGCCGTTATAGGTATCACAGACTATGCTCAACATGAATTAGGGGATATCGTATATGTAGAAATTGAAACTGTCGGAGAGACCTTAGGGAAAGAAGAGGTTTTTGGTTCTGTTGAGGCAGTTAAAACAGTTTCAGATTTATTTATGCCCCTTTCAGGCGAAGTATTGGAATTCAATGAAGGTTTGGATGGTAGTCCAGAATTAGTTAATACAAATCCTTATAATGATGGTTGGATGGTGAAAGTTAAAATTAGTGATATCAGCGAATTGGATGGATTATTGGATTCTGAGGCATACATATCATTGATTAGTTAATCCAATACCTTGATATAGAAAACGGTTGTGTTTATTTAGACTAGTTTGGAATAATATTTGAATTGAATTTTAAAAACTAAAAATTATGGAAAGTAAGAAAAGTCCCGACGCTGACCTTGAAAAATTGAGGTTGCCGTTGATTTTTACAGGGTTTTTATTTATAGTAACTATTGTATTGGCATCCTTTTCATATCAATCAGTTTCTGAAGGTGATAAAGCCTCTGAACTTGCAAAATCTGAAAAGAAAGATTCGAAAGAAGAAGAAGCAAATACTCCACCACCACCACCACCACCACCACCAACTCCTGTTGTTGCACCAACTCCTGCAGTGGGACCAACCGATTCAGAAATTAAAACAACTGATGAAACCAAAGAACCTGTAAGTGCAGGTAACGGTTGTCAGTCAGATTACGACTTGGATGGTGTTTGTGATATAGATGATAAGTGCCCAGATCAATTTGGTCCTTCAGAAAATGGAGGCTGTCCTATTGATAATGATTTGGATGATGATGGGGTACTAAATGAAGTAGATTTATGTCCTGAGGAGTATGGTCCAGCATCAAACAATGGTTGTCCTGAGCAAGAGGAGGCAATAGAATTTCCTGATGTTGAAGCCGCATTTCCAGGTGGTGAAGTAGCACTTCAAAAATTCTTAGGCGAGAATGTTAAATTTCCTGAAATATGTATGGACATGGATGCTCAAGGGCGTGTTTTTATGAAGTTTACCGTTGAGAAAGATGGAAGTATTACAAATATCTCAGTTGAGACAAATAGGACTGGCTGCGATGAGTTTGTGAAAGAAGCTACCAGAGTTTTAAATAAAATGCCCAAATGGTTTGCCGGTGAAGTAGGTGGTGACAAGAAACGAACCGTTTGTAGACTGCCATTTAATTTTAAAATAAATTAATTAGTTCTTGGTATCAAAGGGCCTCGAAATCTCCGAGGCTTTTTGTTATGTTACAATTTGAACCTTTATTCTTTAAAGGGTTTGATAATTAATCCTTATTTTTGTGATATAATCATAAACCATGTTGGAAATAAATACTCTTCGTCAAAGTAAAGAAATCGTAATTAAAGGGTTAGCGAAGCGAAATTTGCACGCTGAAAAAATTTTGGATGAAATTCTAAAAAAAGATTCAGAGTGGAGAGGGGCAAAAACAGAAATGGAAGTTATTTCCGCTAAATTAAATCAACTTTCAAAAATAATTGGAGAATATTTTCAACAAGGAAAGCAAAAAGAAGCCGATGAGCTGAAAAACGAAACAGGAGAGCTAAAAATGCGAGAATCCGAGTTAAAATTGCATGTCGAAGAGTTGGATATTCAAATATCTAATTTGATGTATTCTTTACCAAATATTCCAAATGAATTAGTTAAACAGGGAAAAAGTGCAGAGGATAACGAGATAATTTTTGAAAAAGGCGAGGCACCTTTGTATAATTTTGATCCTCTTCCACATTGGGACCTTGTTAAAAAATATAATTTAATTGATTTTGAATTAGGAGTCAAGGTGACAGGAGCTGGATTTCCATTCTATATTGGCAAAGGTGCTAAATTGCAACGGGCATTGATACAGTTTTTTCTCGATGAAGCCGAAAAAGAAGGATACACCGAATACATAGCTCCATTTATGGTAAATGAGGCTAGTGCAACTGGGACCGGCCAACTTCCCGATAAAGAAGGTCAAATGTATCACTCACCAACTGATGACTTTTATCTTATTCCGACTGCAGAAGTGCCATTAACAAATATTTATAGAGACGTAGTCTTTCCCTCGGAGGATTTCTCAATTAAATTGACAGGATATACACCTTGTTTTCGACGCGAAGCCGGTTCATATGGAAAGGATGTACGTGGTTTAAACCGTCTTCATCAGTTCGATAAGGTTGAAATCGTTCGAATCGAACATCCCTCCAACACCGCGAGAGCGCTCGATGAAATGGTTGAATACGTCAAAAAATTATTGGAAAAACTAGGTCTTCAATTTAGAATTTTGCGATTATGTGGAGGTGATATGGGGTTCGCCTCTGCGCTAACATATGATTTTGAGGTTTATTCTGCTGCGCAACAAAAATGGCTAGAGGTTAGTTCCGTTTCTCGTTTTGATACATTTCAATCTAATCGTTTAAAATTAAGATTCAAGACGGCGGATAAAAAAACACAATTATGTCATACCTTAAATGGTTCTGCTCTTGCTCTTCCCCGAATTTTGGCCTCAATTCTTGAAAATTTTCAGGATCAAAATGGAATTCAAATACCAGAGGTCTTACATAAATATTTAACTTTTAGTAGAATTGATTAAATATGAAATATTTTCCCTTAATCACAATACTTTTTTCATACTTAATTTCGTGTACAGATCTTAAAAAAAATGAACGCATTGACAGAATTTTAGCTCTAGAAAAAACGTTGGATAGTATTGAAAAAGTAATGACTTCATCTAAGATTGATTCTCTTTCAAATATGCAATTAGCTGCCCAAGGTGTTGAATTAAGAATTAAAAATAATTACAAATTAGACACGATAAATCTGGAATTTGGAAAAAAAATGGACGAGTACAAGAGAATGAGAAGAGCAATTCCAAAGTTAAAAGGTAATTGGGAAAAAGTAAAGAAAGGAATTTTTGAAATGCGTAAAACTTTAAGTAATCTTAAAACTGATATTGAGAATAATAGTGGAAAACGAGAAAAATATGATGAGTACATAAAATTTGAAAAAAATAAATTAAATCAATTAGGGTTGTTGAATGATGATAGTAAACGAGGACAAAAAAAAATAGTAGAAACTTACAGTAAATTACACCCGGAGTTATATAATTTTTCGATGAGTTTAATTATTGTACAAAGTTATTTTTGAAAATGCGAACTTGGCTATTATGTTTATCTATCATTTGGTTCAATTTCGGGTATTCTCAGTCTGAAACAGATATCCAATTGGCTCAATATTATTATTCAAATGGTGAGTTTGATAAAGCCTTGGGATATTATCAAAACTTGTATTCCAAAAGCCCAACAAAAGTTTATTTTTTGAGATATTTTGATTGTTTGAATAAGACTAAAAATAGAAAAGAAGCCGAAAAATTACTGAAAAAACAAATTAATTCGAATCGAAAAGATGTTGAGTTGAAAATTATGCTTGGATTATTCTACGAAGAGGATAAAAATACGAAGTCAGCTGAAAAGATATATAACGAACTTGTTGACGACATATCGCCAGTACCAAATCAAATTATTGAATTATCGAATTTATTTATAACGAAAAAGAAATTCGATTGGGCCTTAAATGTTTTGCAAAAAGGCAGGAAACTACTTAGATATTCTTATCCGTTAAATGTACAATTTGCGGAGGTTTATGCGGCAAATGGAGATTTTGAAAATATGTTTAAAGAACTCATTGATTTTCTAGAAATTAGCGTAACAAATCAATCTGCGGTGCAAAATACATTGGTTCGCTTTGTAGATTTTTCTGATAAAGAAAGTAAAGAATATCAATCTTTGAAGTCAATTTTATTTGATAAGAGTAAAAAAAATTCAGATAATTTTATTTTTACTGAAATGCTAATTTGGTTTTTTATTCAATCAGATGATTTTGGAGCAGCTATAACGCAATCAATAGCAATTGATAAAAGGTTGAATACATTTGGAGAACAAACTTTAGATGTTGGAAAAATAGCACTTGAGAACCGCTACTATGAGTTTGCTCGAAAAGCGTTTAAAAGTGTCATGAGTTATGGGTTTGACTCTCCATATTTTGTTGATGCGGAGCGTTTAAATCTCAAAGTACGTTTCTTGGAATTAACCACAAATAGAAATTATTCGCAAGATGAAATTACTGCTTCAATCGATGAGTACAGAAAAACCATAAGTCGTATTGATAATAATAGAATTTCATTTGAATTAGGATTAGAGCTCACATATATTCAGGCCTTTTATGGAAATCAAGTTAAACAGGCAATTACCTTTCTTAATGAATTAATGTTAGTTTCAGGAATAACAGATATTCAAAAGGCAACGTGTAAGATGCAATTAGCCGATATCCAGGTTTTGACAGGTGAAATTTGGGAAGCAAGTCTCTTGTATATGCAAATTGACAATGATTACAAGTACGAGGTTATTGGTCAAGAAGCAAAATTCAAAAACGCACGAATATTTTATTACGACGGAGAATTTGATTTTGCGCAAGCTCAATTGAGTATATTGAAAGAATCTACTTCAAAACTTATCGCAAATGATGCTATTCAATTATCCAATTTAATTACTGATAATTTTGGTTTGGATTCAAATTTCCAGATAATGGGGTGGTTTTCTCAGGGAGATTTGCAGTTGGAGCAACATCAATACGAAATTGCATTCAACTATTACGATAGCGTCTTGAGGGCAGAACCTGGACATTCTTTAGAGGATGAAATACTTTTTCGAAAAGCAAAGGCAATGCAACTGCAAGGTAAATGGGATGATGCTATTCCTTATTTAGAAAGAGTTATTTCTGACTTTGGTAGAGATATCTTAGCTGATGATGCAGCATTCAATTTAGCAGAAATTTACGAGATTCAGAAAGGGGACAAGGAGAAGGCATTTGACTATTATAAGTCAATTATTACTAACTTTAAAGGAAGCTTATTTTCTGCAGAAGCTCGAAAAAGAATGAGATTAATTAGGGGTGAAAAACTACCTGAGGACGACGAAAAACAGAATAATTAAGTCCAATGGCTAAACTTATTTTAATTCCTACTCCAATTGGCAACTTAGAGGATATAACTTTGCGATCAATTCGGATGTTGCGCGAATGTGATTTTCTCCTCGCTGAAGATACTCGTGTCACTAAAAAATTATTGAGTCATCTAAATATTACAAAACAAGTTTTTTCTTTTCACACTCACAATGAACACAAGATATTAGATCAGGTAATTGCTAAAATTACAGAAGTAAACCAGGTAGGCCTCGTCAGTGATGCGGGAACCCCTGGTATTTCAGATCCGGGTTTTTTATTGATACGTTCTTGTATATTAAAAGGAATTCAAATTGAGTGTTTACCAGGTCCTACCTCAGTTATTCCTGCATTAGTTGTAAGTGGCTTTCCAACCGACCGATTTGTTTTTGAAGGATTTCTTCCGCACAAAAAAGGAAGAAAATCTCGAATTCAAGAAATTTGCTTAGAAAAAAGGACAAGTGTTATTTTCGAGTCTCCTCATAGAGTTCAAAAATTATTGCAGCAGTTAAAAGAAAATATAAATCCATTTCGACAAATTGCAATTATTCGTGAAATTTCAAAATTGTATGAGGAAGTATGGAGAGGAAACATTGAAGATCTCATTAAAATGTCTGAGAAAAAAGAACTAAAAGGAGAAATAGTTGTTGTAATTTCAGCTGAATAATATTACATTTAATAATCCTTTTGTATCTTTAAAATATGAAACTTAGAATTACCTTTTATTTTTTTGTGATAAGCTCTTTCATTTCTTTTAATTCGTTCTCTCAAGAATGGGTCGAAATGATGAAGAATCCGAATGTTAATTTTTATGAAACCCAAACGGCCTTTGAGGCATACTGGGAAGGTAAAATTATTGAAAAAGGAAAGGGACACAAAGTTTTTAAGCGTTGGGAAAATTACATGGAGCCACGCGTTTATCCATCGGGTGACGTTACCTTACCTTCTCAAAAATATAAAAACTACAAACAATGGGAAAATGATTTAGCCGCAGCAGGAATTCCAAAATCAATAAATGGGAACTGGACGTTGATAGGCCCAATTGGCAAGCCTTCAGGAGGTGGAGCAGGACGATTAAATTTCATACGCTTCGATCCATCGAACAGTAACATTATTTGGGTTGGAACACCGAACGGAGGTTTATGGAAAACAACTAACGGAGGAACAACGTGGGCAACCAATACAGATCAGTTAGCGGTTATCGGTTCATCAGATGTTGCCATTGACCCTTCCAATTCCCAAATTATGTATTTGGCAACTGGGGATAATGATGGTACAGACACTTACAGCATTGGGCTTCTCAAGTCAACAGATGGAGGCGCTACCTGGAACACTACCGGTTTAACTTGGACAGTTACTCAAGGAAGGACCATCGGGCGAGTGCTTGTCAATCCCTCAAATTCTCAGATTATTTTAGTGTTTTCAAGTAACGGAATTTATAGATCCACAAACGGAGGAACTTCCTTTACTCAAGTTCAGACCTCATCCTCTTTTTCTGATGGAGAGTTTAAACCCGGTGACCCGAATACCGTGTATGCCTGTGGTGCCTCGTTTCGAAAATCCACCGACGGTGGAGCAACATGGAGTTCTGCAGTTACACTTCCTTTAACAGGGATACAAAGATTATCAATGGCAGTCACGGCGGGCAACAATGCCTATGTTTATTTATTAGCTGCGAACAATACAGATAGTGGTTTTAAGGGGCTCATGCGCTCAACAAATAGTGGAGGGACATTTACCACGCAATCAACAACACCGAATATCCTCGGTTTTCAAAACGGTAGTGATGCCGGTGGTCAGGGATGGTATGATTTGTCAATAGCGGCATCTCCAACCAACCCTGAAGAAATTATTACAGGAGGAATAAATCAGTGGAAATCAACCAACGGAGGGTCAACATGGACAATGAATTCTCACTGGTATGGAGGTTACAGTAAACCTTATGTTCACGCAGATGTACACGACATACAATATTTACCAGGATCTGGTACCACGATTTTATCAGCAAACGACGGGGGTTTTTTCAAAACGACGAATGGTGGAACCACCTGGACTGATTTAAGTTCAAACTTGTCTATTGCCCAACAATATAGATTCAGTTTATCTACTTCCTCTCCAAATTTGATACTTGCCGGGCATCAAGACAATGGAACCAATAGATCATCCACCTCAAATATTTCGAATTGGACAGAAGTAGGAGGCGGGGATGGAATGGATTGTTTCATCGATAGAACAAATAATAACAGACAAATTTCCTCAGTTTATTATGGTGATTATGCACGAACTTTAACGGGAGGAACGAATTTTTCAGATATTAATGATCCGGCGGATGATGGAGAGTGGGTAAGCCCAATTAAGCAAGATCCGGTTGATGCAAACATTGCGTATGCAGCGGGAAGAACGGCATTGTACAAAACTTCCAATATTTGGGCATCATCCGTGACTTGGACAACCATGGGAACACCACAAGGGACAAACTCTATTCGTGAAATGGCTATTGCACCGAGTAATAACCAAGTTATCTATTGCTTAAAAACAGGTTCAGGTGGCGTTTCAAAATCCACAAATGGTGGAACTACTTTTGCTTCGTGTGCCAACCCAACTACATCCGCATCGCCCACATGGGTAGCTATTTCGAATACAGACCCCAATGTGGTTTTTGTCACTTATTCAGGGTATTCTGCCGCAAATAAGGTATTTAAATCCACAAATGGGGGTACTTCTTGGACGAATATTTCCTCCGGCTTACCGAATATTCCGGTGAATTGTGTTGTTTATCATAATGGAGCAGTTGGCGGAGATGGGATTTACATTGGAACCGATATCGGAGTGTACTACAGAGATAATAGTAGTAACGGATGGATTGAATTTAGTCAAGGACTGCCTAATACCGAGGTGACTGACCTTGAGATTTATTATGCCACGGGAAGATTACGCGCAGCAACTTACGGACGAGGTACTTGGGATTCAGATTTATATACTGCAGTAACTTCGGCTCCAGTTGCATCATTTACCTCAAATAACCAAATAATTTGTGCAGGACAATCCGTTCAATTTACAAATACGTCTGCTGGTCAACCAAATTCCTTCAATTGGACTTTTCAAGGTGGAACTCCTGCCACAAGCACCGCCGAAAATCCAACGGTTACCTATGCAACAGCAGGAGTTTACGATGTTTCTTTAACTGTTTCAAACGCAAATGGCCAAAACTCATCATCTCAAACTGGATATATTACAGTAACATCCGGAATTAGTCTTCCATTTTCCGAAGGTTTTACAAATACTACGTTCCCCCCTTCAGGTTGGACTATTAGTAATACAGCTGGCAGCGCCACTACTTGGGCTCAAAGTTCCACCGTTGGTTTCGCACCCACAGCGGGAAATTCCATGTTGTTTGATAATTTCAATTTTGATGATCGGCCAAATGAGGATGAAATTACATTACCTATAATTAATTTAATGTCGCTTTCTCAAGCTTCCATGACATTTCATGTAGCCTATGCTGCCTACGGCGCGAGTAATGCCGATGGTTTACAAGTGCTCGTTTCAACGAATTGTGGAGCAACTTTTACTACCGTTTATAATAAGTCCGGGTCGACTGTTGCAACTGGTAATTTACCGACGGCAGCAGCAACAACCTCGCAATTTACACCAACAAATACTCAATGGAGACTTGAAACAATCGATTTAAATCCATATGTCGGTCAAACGGGAGTGATAATAAAATTCAGAAATATTGCAGATTACGGAAACCGGTTGTTTATTGATAACGTAAACCTAACAGGAACGGCAGTGTCTGTGCCGCCAACAGCAAGTTTTACATCTACGCCGACAGGATCAACGTGTGCCGGGGAAACAATTCAATACACCGGTACCTCAACAGGAAGTCCAACATCTTTTTCTTGGACCTTTGCTGGTGGAATTCCTGCGACGAGTACTCTCCAAAATCCAATTGTTACTTATCCAGTAGCAGGCACCTACAATGTTTCACTTACTGCTACAAATGCTTTTGGAAATAATACTTCGAACCAAACGAATTATATCACCATAAACGAAATCCCGTCAATCACAAGTACAAATCCAGGGAGTAGATGTGGCATGGGAACTGTAACCTTGGGAGCGAGTGCGACTGCGGGAACAATTTCTTGGTTTGCTTCAGCCTCCGGAGGCACTGCACTTGGCACAGGCGCCCAATTTACAACTCCGTCTATTTCAACGAATACAAATTATTATGTCGAGGTGACGTCCAATGGATGTACTTCCGAACGAACATCGGTTTTAGCCACAGTGAATACGAATCCAACGGTATCGAATCCGGGGAACCAAAATGTGTGTGTAGGAAACGCTACAAATCCAATTAACTTTACTGGAAACAGCGCCAATTCAATTTATTCATGGACAAATTCGAATACAGCAATTGGTTTGGGAGCATCGGGAAGTGGTAACATTGGAGCATTTACACCGAATACTGCTGGTACCTCAACAATTTCAGTTACACCAACATTGGCAACTTGCACTGGGGCTACAATAACATTTACAATTAATGCCAATCCGATACCAATTGTTAGCCTTGATTTATCGACCTTATCACCTCCATGTGTCTATGACCCCGCTTTCATTTTACAGGTTGGTTCTCCCTCAGGTGGCATTTATTCCGGCCCTGGTGTCAGTGGTGCAAACTTTAACCCGGCTTCTGCTGGTGTAGGCACACACACTATAACATATTCAGTAACACAGAGCGGATGTACGGGTTCTGCGACATCATCAATTGTAGTTGATGCATGCCTCGGAATAAGCGATGACCAATTGGATCCAGTGATTGTTTATCCAAACCCGACGACGGGGATAATTACGATTTCAGGTTTATCTGAAGAATTTACGAATGTTGAGTTAATAGATGCTTTAGGAAAGCTCTGTGGAACATGGAAAATATCCACTGAAAATGTTTCCTTGGATTTATCCAATTATTCAGAGGGTAACTACTCTTTATTCTTTTACGGAAAAAGAAAGCAGTCAAGTGTAAAAATTACATTGAAAAAGTAATTTAAATTAACTTATCAAATAGTTTTTATAGCTATGATTGGTTTAAAATAGATTATTCACATTGTATCTGTTTAAAACTAATTTAAAAAAGGTGTAATCACCGGACAGGATTTACGTTTTGTAAAGTAATTTTGTCTATATTTTTAACTATGTTCAAAAATTTTGTATTCCTCGTTATTGCATCTGCATTCGTTCATTCTGACTTTTTTGCTCAACCTGCTCAGGTTGAGAGAAATAAAGATACCTACAATTGGATGATTGGTTTGGGTTGGAATATTGTTTCGCCATTGAATGACGTTGGTTTAGTTAAAGGGGTATCTTATCCTTCAAGATTTTTTGTAGATAAACATTACTACCGCAATTGGAGTTTTGAAGGCTCGCTTGCTTTTGGAACGTTTGATACCATATCAGAACGAGAAAATTCAGATCAGCTTAATACTTCGTTTTTCTCATTAGATGCTAATTTTCGATATAGCTTACAGAGTACCTTAAACGGTTTTGCTTCTATAGACCCTTACTTCACCTATGGTATGGGATTAACAAGTAGATCAATTTTTGGAACTCATATTAATGGTAATGCTGCAATAGGTTTTAATTTTTGGGTTTCTTCAAACCTTGGAATCCAGGCGCAGTCTGCATTAAAGATTGCCTTTACATCTGATTTATTGAAACTAGATAAACATTATTTACAGCACACTATTGGTTTGGTCGCGCGAATACCAGACGGAAGTATTACAGATAATAACTTTAATAAAAGGCGTTATAAGAAAATTAAGATTATTCGTGAAAAAAAGAAAAACAAGAAAGAGAAGAGTAAAGAGTCTGGGGATTTATAGTCATATTTTAATAGGATTTGTACTGTCTTTTTTTGTAACCTCCTGCTCTGAGGAAGGTGAAAAGGTTAAAGATTTTGGGGAGGTTGTGCCAAGGTCAACAAAAACAACAAAAATTTTCACTCCAACTAAATCAAAAGTAGACTCAGTTAAAATTAAATTTTACGAAAAAATTAATCACCTTTCAATCGATAGTGTTGTTGGTATTTCAAAATCACAACTTCCTGATCGGTTTAACCCTGTTAAAAAGCTAAAGGAAACTCTTTATTTTGGAAAAGATAGTCTTCAATTTTGTGAGTGGAAATATAAAGACACAAATAATTTAAAACAAGCTCTTTATAATTTAATGGATTGCTTTGAAAGTCCTTGTAAGCCAATAAAAATGTTTGAATCAGCAAATATCAGCAAATCTTTTTTTTCTATTTTATGCTCAGAAAAGTCACTAATATTATTAAAAAGTTCAAGTGATATTAAGTTAAAAGAGTGGTTAAATTTTCTTGATAAAGAGAAAGGTTACAAATCATTCCAATTAATAATTAGTCAACTAAAAAATGGAAAGACCAAATGGTTTTATTCCAAAAACACTAAACTTACCCCAAAAACGAAATAATGATTTTAGATCGAGGTTTTATTTTAGTTGAGCCACAACCCGATTTTATAAAATGGGTTGAAAAACATGTCAAAGATACTCCGGTGGGATTTGAAGATTCAGAACCTTCTATTTATTTAATTTCCGATGATTTCTTAGATGATGAATTGGTTATTAAACAGAATTATATGGAAATATTTCTATATGAATTAGAAAGTACTGGAATCGATGAGGAGTATTGGCCTGAGATTAATTTGGATAATTTCAATTGTTATTTCAAAACAACTGTTGGTGTTTCAGTTGTTGATTTAAAACAAAAATAACAACAATGAATTTCATCTTGAGGCCACATATTGATGTAGAAAAATGGGATTATTTGGTGGCTAAAACAAGATATGCTGGCATATATAATTATTCGTATTTTTTAGATTCCGTATGTGAAAATTGGTGTATCTACGTTGATGAGCATTATTCTGTTGGTATTGCTATCCCTTTTACGAATAAACTTAAAACTAAACTAGTTTATACCCCTAATTACTTAAGATGTTTAAACCTTTTAGGCGAAATTAATCAAAAAAAAATTGAAGCTATTCTGAAAGAAATAAAGAATGAATTTAGTTCTGGAGATCTAGCAATTGAAAACCTTGAATATGAATTAAACGGTAAAACTCGAGTATATCAACAAATTAGTCGAACACATGAAATACAAATTAATACGCTTTCAAAGCGCATGTTAAAGAAATTCGATCAATCCCAATTAAGAATTTCTTCCAATGTTGAATTAGAAAGTGTTTTTTCATTTTTAGAGTCTAACTTATTTCAGCGTATTCAAGGATTGACCAAATCAGATTTTATCCTTTTTAAAAAATTGATTATTAATCTAAATAATCTCAAAATGCTGAAAATATGTGGTGTTGTAAATTCCCAAAATGAGTTTAAAGGCTGTTCTTTATTCGTGCAAACAAAGGAAAAATTAATTTACATTAAAGGTGTTGCAAGTCAAGATGCTATGAAAGATGGAGCGATGTATGCAATGTTGTTTAAAAATATTAATGAGGCTCACGATAATAATCTTGACTTTGATTTTGGAGGTTCAAATATTAATTCGATAAAACAATTTTATTCAAATTTAGGAGGACAAGACACTTTATATTCTAAAATAATCTGGGGGAATCAGCCTCTATATTATAAAATTGCTAAGTATATTTATCACTTTATAGGAAAATTTAAATGACGAGAAAAAAAATACTTTTATTAGGATCTGGAGAACTCGGAAAAGAGTTTGTGATTGCTTGCCAGCGACTTGGTCAATACGTAGTTGCCGTTGATAATTATCTAGGAGCTCCTGCAATGCAAGTAGCACATGAATTTGAGGTAATCAATATGCTTGATGCGAATGAATTAGATAGAATTGTTGCAAAACATAATCCTGATCTTATTGTACCAGAAATAGAGGCAATTCGAACAGAGCAGTTTTATAACTATGAAAATCAAGGGATTAAAGTAGTTCCTAGTGCCAAAGCAGCAAATTTTACGATGAACCGAAAAGCTATTCGCGATTTAGCAGCTCGGGACTTAGGTTTGAGAACAGCCACTTATCGTTATGCTACTTCGTTTGAAGAATTGAAAAAAGGTGTTCATGTTTGCGGAATGCCATGTGTTGTTAAACCTTTGATGTCAAGCTCAGGTAAAGGACAATCGGTAATTAAAACGGAAAGTGATATCGAGAAAGCATGGAATTATGCCATGGAAGGCTCTCGAGGTGATTTAAAAGAAGTCATTGTGGAGTCGTTTGTTGATTTTGATTTTGAAATTACTTTACTCACCGTAACTCAAAAAAATGGCGAAACCTTATTTTGTCCACCAATTGGTCATAAACAAGAACGAGGCGATTACCAGGAAAGTTGGCAGCCACAACCTATGCTAAATGAATATTTACTTGAAGCTCAAGATATGGCGGCCAAGGTAACAAAAGAATTAGGTGGAGAAGGAATTTGGGGAGTAGAATTCTTTATCACTAAAGAAGGTGCTTATTTTTCAGAGTTATCTCCCAGGCCGCATGATACAGGAATGGTCACTTTAGCCGGTACTCAAAATTTTTCAGAATTTGAACTTCATGCTAGAGCTATATTGGGCTTACCAATTCCAGAAATTAAGTTATTGATAAATGGAGCTAGTTCAGTTGTACTTGCTTCAAAAGAATCAACTGAATATCCAGTGTTTAAGGGACTTGAAAATGCTTCAAAAATTGCTAATACATCATTCGTTCTATTTGGTAAACCAACTTCAAGACCATATAGAAGAATGGGCGTGGCCTTAGCTTGCGGAAATGAAGAAGTTGTTGAATTAGTAGAGCTTGCTAAGAGTGTTTCTTCTGAAATAAAAGTTAGTTAGTTTCCTCTGTTTTTGAATTCAATTTTGAATTCCGAGCGCTATATCCAAAATAAATAACCAATCCTAGAAGAAGCCATCCAGTAAAATAAATCCAATTGGCTAATTCTAACTCGCTCATCATATACAAGCAGGAGAGTAGACCCAGAATTGGAATTAAGGAAAGGTTGTGAAGAAATGCCATACCGGTAATAAACAGCGTGAATAAAATAAAAATCCATGTGGGTATTTTCTCTGCGAAATGAGAGAACCCTTCATTGTAAAAATATGACTCATCCTTTTTGAAAATGTCGCTTTTTAAGGTTGAAATAAGCATCATTTGTTTATCGTCAGAATAGTATTCGTAAACATCATTATTTGCTTTATTCATAACTACTGAATCACTATTTATGACATTAGATCTAAGTAGAGAAAGGTCTTCCGGAGATAAATTATCGAGAATCTCTTGGTTTGATTTTAAATCCTTTTTATTTGTTATAAAATGTATTGTTTCCTCTTGGTATTTTGTAAAAAGTAGCGTTAACGAAGCAACTAATGCTAGTGGCATAATGTACTTCGAGTTAAGATACGGAGTTTTGAATTTTCCACGTGGAATATCTTTTTTATTTTGTAAAACTAAAACGCCCCCACAAACCAAAACAAATGCAAACAAAGTTCCGATGCTGCATAGGTCCGTAACCATTTTCAGATTCATAAATAATGCTGGAATAGCAACTACAAAACCAACTACAATTGTTGAGAAAGATGGAGTTTTAAATCTCGGATGAATTTTTGAAAATTGTTTCGGTAATAGACCATCTCTACTCATACTCATCCAAATACGTGGTTGACCCATTTGAAAAACAAGTAATACAGATGCCATCGCTACAACCGCACTCACAGCAATAATCCCAGACATCCATTTAAGATTTAATTTTTCAAATACATATGCTAAGGGGTCACCTACTGCAAGTTCATTGTAATTTACCATCCCGGTTAAAATCAAAGCGATAATCATATAAAGAATGGTACAGATAATTATCGCCCACATCATACCACGAGGTAAGTCTCGCTGTGGATTTTCGCATTCTTCGGCTGTTGTTGAAATAGCATCAAAACCGATGTATGCAAAAAATACGGCAGAAACACCTTTTAAAACACCAGCAATTCCATTTGGCGCAAAGGGGCTCCAATTTGACATATCAACATAAAAAATCCCAACCGCGATAACTAATAAAATAATAGCCAATTTAACGACAACCATTGCGTTGGATGCATTTCTACTTTCCTTCATGCCACGATATACTAACCAGGTGATCAGAACAATTATGAAAAGTGCAGGTAGATCAAATATTATGTGAAATCCAAAGAGGGTAGGAGCGTTATTCCAAGCGAGATAAGCTTGTTGTAGAGCTGAATCGAGAGATGTGTAATCTTTACCTGCTTTAAGCATAGATGTTGCACTATCAAATCCATTTGAGGCAGTCATATAATCCATTTGAATCCATTCCGGTAAATGAATTCCTTGTAAACCAATAGCTTTAATATGAATACTTTCGAGAAGTGAGGTAAAATAATCGCTCCAAGAGATGGCAACCGTGATATTTCCAATAGCATATTCCATAATTAGCGCCCAACCAATTATCCAAGCGATGATTTCTCCAAAAGCTACGTAGGAATAGGTATATGCACTTCCCGAAACTGGAACCATAGATGCAAATTCAGCATACGCAAAAGCGGCAAATCCACACGCTAAAGCAGTGAACAGAAACAAGAAAATTACAGCTGGACCTCCAGCAGAGCTGGCTTGACCAATTGTACTAAAAATTCCTGCACCAATAATTGCTGCAATACCAAATGAGGCTAAGTCTCGGGTTTTTAAATGTTTGCCTAATGATTCCCTAGATTCGACAGAACCTTCTTCAATTTGTTTCCGTATATCAATTATACTTTTTTTTCTAAAATAGTTCATTCTTTAGCGATTAATAGTTAAAAGTAAACATAATTATATTTTTAGGCCAATAGGTATGTTAATCAAAACTCAATTTATATTTGTGTATGGTTTCTGATATTACTTATGAGCGTTCGTTTATTTATGAAAGATGGATTGATCGTATCTTATGGCTTACCATTGTATTTCTTCCGATTTCCATCATACCGATCTATGTAACTGATATTTTTGATGTAATCAAAGGACCCTTAATTGTTATTTCTGGGATTTCAATTACAACTCTTTTGATATTGAATAGAAAATGGGATAACTCAATTATTTTTTGGTTAATTCTTTGTTATCTATTTTTAGTTTTTCTTTCATCAATTTTTGCTCATAATGTTCTCCTGGCTTTTACAGGGGTAACTCCAAAAGGAGGGCGTTTTGAAGGGTTTATTACAATTTTAATTTATTTCATTCTATTTTACGCCTCAAGAAATTATTTGGTGGTAACGAGAAAAAAAATAATACGAGCTTTTTCAGGCCTTTCAATTGTGGCTGTTTATGCTTTGGTACAATATTATCAGTTCGATCCTCTGGTTATTTACAGAAATTTTCGCCCTATTGTATTCTCAACAATTGGTAATCCAAATTTCCTCGGTTCTTTAATGGTAATGATTTGTTCTCTTTCATTTGGGCTCGCGGTGTATTATAAAAAATGGTATTACTACCTTTTCTTAGTTTTATTTTTCTCAGCCCTACTTGCTTCTCAAACAAGAGGTTGCTGGATTGCTTTTGGCATTGTTATATTTTGCCATTCTTTATTGGTGATAATCTTTGATAAAACAAAATTTTTTGGATTATTCATAGCATTAATTATGATGAGTTTAGTAATATTCACGTTAAATTTTACTAAGAAGAATGCAATTTCAAAACGAACTAAATCGATAAGAACCGAAATTAAAATGAAAGATCAATTTGGTGGGTCTGGTCGTTTAAAAATTTGGGAAATCACTTGGGGAGTAGTAAGAGCGCATCCCATTCTTGGAACTGGACCTGAGAATTTAAAGCCGGTTTTAAAAACTGAATTTAAAAACGAACTGAATGTCTATTACAGAACTAAAGGAGTGGTTATTGACAAGGCACACAATGAGTATCTTCATATTGCAGCCGTTACCGGAATACCATCCTTGATCATTTATTTGGTCTTATTAGCGTTTATTTTTTGGAAAAATATCCCGCAATTTAAACGAGATAAAAATAAAATAATCGTTGGATTAGCAGTCCTTGGATATCTGTTGCAAGCGTTCACAAATATTAGTGTGATTGCTGTGGCGCCTTTATTTTGGATTTTACTTGGTTATTTTTCAACGAGTGTTAAGGAAGTTTACTAATAATTCGTTTGTATTCGGAGGCGAAAGTTTCATTACCTATACAACCATTTTCTTCTTTAGCTTGTTTGAATTTTTCTACACGATTTCCCGGATCAGGGTGGGTTGAGAGAAAAACAGGTGGATTGTTAGAATCTCCTTTTTGAATAAGCTTTTCAAAAAATCCAGCACCTCCTGCAGCATTATATTTAGTTGGACATAGGTATTTTACTGAATTTGCATCGGCCTCTTTTTCGTGTGATCTTGAAAATGTTAATCCGATTAATCCGGCTGTTATTTCTCTTACACTTTGAGAATCTCCGGCGATCAATTCCAAGAGTAATTGAATTCCAAACATTTCAGTCATTTGTCTCGTTGAATGCCTTAAATCAGCATGTGCCATTTCATGCCCCATAATACCCGCCAATTGATCTTCAGAATCTAAAAATTTTAATATTCCCGTAAATATATAAATGTAGCCTCCGGGTGCGCAAAAGGCATTTAGCGTTGAATCATCATCAATTATGCGAATCTGCCATTCAAAATCGTCTTTGTGCTTGACATTCCCCGAATTAAGGATTTCATCGCGAATATGATAGATGTAGCTATATACCTCCTTGTATTGAATACTATCGAGAAATTTATATTGACCCTCACTTTCAATTTGTTCAGAAACTTTTTTACCAAACTCTTTATCTTGCTCAATAGAAAAAAGATTTATTTTAGGTACATTATCACAACCAAATAAAAAAATAGATACAAGACCGTAAAAGATGATTTTCATAAATTATTAAATTTAAAAAGTTAGCGCTCTAATATAAAAGATGATTAATATTATTTTAAAACAATGGTATTGAATTTTTAAATATTACACAAGATTTATTTATTTATTTTTACCGAACTTATTAAATTTGTAAAATAAAGGAAACCACTCATGAAGAATATTTTTACCCTAATCGTTTTATTTACATCTCTCATTTACTTTTCACAAGGTTCAGAGTTTATTGAATTTGTAAGTCCAACTACGAGTTTTTTGAACCCAGAAAGCCCAAATATGATTGAACCGAAAACCCATATTATTAAGCCCAATTTCAAGGGCAGAGAATTGATTGAGGTGGATAATTCAAATACCCATTTACCAGATTGGGCATGGCAGCAGTATGAGCTTGCTGAAAAAAATGCGGTTGCGACTAAGCTTTGGGATGTACAGGGTATTGGGTCAAATTTATCACCTCCAGATCCTTCGGGAGAAGCGGATAGTTTGTATTACATTCAGGCGACAAACTCTTCTGGCGGTTCTTCGTACCGAATTATTAACAAGTTGACGGGAGCTACGGTGGGAAGTAGCTCATACTCTATGCAGACATTAGGTGGGCCGACAGGAGCAGGAGATCCTATTGTTTTGTATTACAAACCAGCAAAAAAGTGGTTTTTAACTGAATTTTCGTCTTCGGGAAACAAACTATTGTTGCATGTTTCTCAGACAAGTAATCCTCAGGGAGCCTATTGGACATATCAATTTACATGTACTTCATTTCCTGATTATCCCAAATGGAGTATTTCTCCCACTTCAGATGCTTTACTCGTGACAACCAATCAAGGTGGGCCACCAACAACCTATGCGATGAAATTAAGCGCACTCATTACAGGAGCAACATCTCCGTTCATCAAAATTGCCATTGGATATTCGCTAAATGGTTTTGGCTTCCAGTCTATTACTCCAGTCGATATTGAAGGTGACATAGCTGCACCCGCAGGAATGAAGCCTTTATTTGTCAGGCACCGTGACGATGAGTCTCATTCAAATGGATCGCCCGATAGTGGGACGAACGATTGGATAGAATTGTGGGAAATGACAATAAATTGGACCAACAATACGGCGACAGTTGCCAAAATCCAAGATATTTCGATTGCTGAAATTGATTCCAAACTCTGCGGATTGACAAGTTTTACCTGTGTTCCTCAACCAGGAACTACGGTTAAGTTGGATCCTCTTCGCGAAACAGTGATGTTTAAGGCGCCGATGCGTATTTTTGAAACCCACCAGGCGATGGTTCTATCCCTTGCTACGGACGTCAATGGAGCCGACAGGGCTGGTGTAAGGTGGATTGAACTGAGAAGAGATTTTGGCGTTACAACACCAACATGGTATAAGTACCAGGAAGGTACCTATGCTCCAGGGACAACAACGAGTAGATGGATGCCAGCCATTAATATTGATAAATGGGGTAATATCATTATGGCTTATTCAACTTCATCAAATAGCACAGGGGATTTTCCATCATTAAAGATGACTGGACGCAGGGCCTGCGATCCTTTAAACGTGATGACGATGACAGAAACGACCCTTATTGCTGGAACGGGATCTAAAACCAGCGACACGCGTTGGGGTGACTATCACCACATGTGCATTGATGACTTTGACGGAGAGACGTTTTATTATACAGGTGTTTACTATGCTAGCGGTACAAAAACGAGGAATATATCCATTAAAATGAATCCATACAATCTCGATGCAGCATTGGTGGAACTGTTTCAAGTATCGAACGGTGAAATTTGCGGAACGACCGCTCAAATAGGTGTAGTAATAGAAAATCGCGGAACAACCCCCATTACTTCTGGGGAAATATCGTTTGGAGTTTCAGGAAACTCTACTCTTGTTAGTTATGCATCGAACCAATTAAATAGTATAGGAAATAGAGATACGATTTTTGTTTTTGTGAATGGATTAACGCCTGGATCAAACAATATCAATTTTTCTCTTGTAACCGCAAATGCATCGGCTGATGACAATAGCTGTAATGACAGTAGAAATATAAGCGTCACAGCGAGTGGAGCTCAGAGCTTTACAGCGGTAGCCAATATTCTTACCCTACCTTCGTGTACTAGCAATATTGGAGTTGTTCAGCTACAACCAAATGGAGGCTCGGGACCATTCCTATTTTCGCTCAATGATGGACCAAATCAAACAGATTCTATTTTTACGAATTTAGGTGTAGGAAGCTATTCATATACCATTACAGATAACACTGGGTGTTCAATTTCGGATGTTTTTGAGATATTATCCACTTATTCGATTACTGCTACATCTACTCAAACAGCAGAAATCAATTGTTTTGGTGATGCTAGCGCTGAAATAACGATCACCTCAGCTGGTGGACAAGGAGCATACACTTATTCGATTGATGGCACAAATTTTCAAACAAGCTCAGTTTTTGCAAATTTAAGTGCTGGTGAATACGATGTAATTTCCATGGATGAAAATGGTTGTATTGATGAAGTTACTGTTGAAATTACTCAGCCAAGCCAATTGGTGTTAAATGCCATCCCAACGATGATTTCCTGTTTTGGTGAGAATAATGGTTCGATAACAATTTCTGTTTCAGGTGGAACCCCTGCTTACGTTAACACGATTAATAGTGCAAGTGGCTTATTCACCGAATTATCGCAAGGAACATACTTAACGACTACAACTGATGCAAATGGTTGTAGCCAAAGTTTTTCTACCACCATAACAGAGCCAACTCAAGTGAATGTTTCCGGAGTACCCA
>Ga0194127_10001442_pt1 | contig 34901 bp, 35 predicted proteins | sample TA2KigC100mmetaG_FD_148624 | JGI IMG/M metagenome (GOLD analysis project Ga0194127, IMG submission 148624) | Freshwater microbial communities from Lake Tanganyika, Tanzania - TA2015036 Kigoma Deep Cast 100m | ecosystem: Environmental > Aquatic > Freshwater > Lake | place: Tanzania: Lake...
GGAGAGCAATTTGTTCACATCGTGTTCGTCGACATATCGCGCGATTCCGGCGCGCACCACGCCACCTTTTTCGGCGAGCCCAAGTTGAGCGACAACCTCCATCGCATACGAATCACCCGACCACACGGCGATTTTTTTCGCGGCAAGTTCTTGTGCCACCCGATCGGGCGTGATCGAGTCGACGGTGAAAGAGACAGTCGGTGCTCGCGAAGCCAAATCATGCGGACCGAGCACGGTCACACCATCTATGTCGAGCAAACCTTCGAGCAGCGGCTTGAACAACGCACCTTCTATCGCGTTCAGTTTCTGCATGTCTTCTTCGATCAAAAACCGCGCCGCGGCCTGAACGGCGGCGATGCCTTCGAAATTCGGTGTGCCCGTCTCGAACCGGCGCGGACCATCGTTGCTGGCCGCACGCACCTTGGCGACCGGCAGCGAGTTCAGCAAATTGGGTTCGACATACATCACCCCTGCGTGCGGGCCATACCATTTATATGGAGAAGTCGCGAGCACATCGCAACCCAACTCGCGGATGCAAATTTGCTTGTGCGGGGCGAGTGCGACAGCATCGACAAAAACTCGCGCGCCGTGTTTGTGCGCGATCGCGATCACGGCCTTCAAGTCGGGCATCGTACCGATCAGGTTTGACGCGCCGGTGACGGCGACCCAACGAGTACGGTCGTCGACGAGCCTTTCGAATTCAGCCATGTCGAGGCGACCGTTGCTCGGATCAAACGGCACCAACACATGTTCGGCCCCCGCGGCCTCGCAGGCGATTCGCCAAGGCGAGACATTGGCCTCGTGGTCGAGTCGGGTTCCGACGATCTTGTCGCCGGGCCGGAGCGTGAGCGCGATCGCCCGGGTGAACGCCAAAGTCATCGTCGTCATGTTCGCGCCGAGGCAAATTCCTTTAGGGTCGGCACCAAGAAACTCACCCAATACCTCACGGGTCGAGCTCAGCAGTGCATCGCAGGCCCTGGCGGCGTCGAAGAACCCGCCCGTGTTGGCGTTTGACCCGTTGGTCGACCAATCGCGCATCGCGTTGATCGCCACGTCCACCATCTGCGTTCCGGCGGGTCCGTCAAACCGCGCCCAGCCGTCTTTGACACCGGGAAAGTGGTGACGCAGAGAATTAGTTTGCGCGCTTGGCAATTTTTGCGAGCCGCTTTGCGGCCTTGCCGGTGGGTTCGATACTGCGCTGGTCGAGATCGCCGACTTCGACGCCGTTCGAAAAGCGCACGCGATATCTGAGCCAATTGAAGCCGTTGGCGAGAATGACCTTGCCCTCGGTACCGCTCGGCACGCCGTTCAATTCGACGATCGAGCGAACCGTGTCGCCCATGCTCAAATCGATTTGATTGGCGTGGGGTTTGGCCAGTGCGTGCGGCTTCCAACCTTGCGGGGCACTCGACGACGATGCATAAGACGACGACGCAGAAGATGACGATGACGAGTCAGCAGCCATAGTCATAGTTTGCCACAGATACACTGCTCGGCACTGTGAAAACGACACTCGAAGCCTTGGAAGGCAACAAAGTCAAACTTTCGATCGAGGTCGATGAGATCGAGTTCGACCGCTACCTAGACGGCGCATTTCGAAAGATCTCCACCCAGGTACGAATCCCAGGTTTTCGCCAGGGCAAAGCGCCCCGCAAACTCATCGAGGCGCAAATTGGTCTCGAGGCGGCGAGGTCTCAGGCGATCGAAGATGCGATTCCGGCCTCGCTGGCGTTGGCCGTTCGCGAGCACGATCTGGACATCATCGCCACCCCCGAAGTCAACCTGACAAGCGGACAACAAACCGGCAACGTCGCGTTCGACGCGACCTGTGAGGTTCGTCCCGTCGTGACGATCTCGGGTTACAAAAAACTCAGGGTCGAAATGCCGTCGCTGCTCGCCGGCGACGAAGACGTCGAAGAGGTGGTCAAATACGAGCGCAAGCGCCATGCGACGCTCACCGATGTCGATCGACCTGCGCAGAACGACGATCAGGTGACGCTGGATCTCGCGGGTTCGCAAAATGGAGTGCCTCTGCCGGGCCTGAATGTCGAAGACTGGCTCTACGAAGTTGGTCGCGGTTGGGTCGCCGATGATTTCGACAAACACCTGGTCGGTGCGACCACCGGCCAGAAACTCGAGTTCACCTCGAAGCCGTCGGGCATGAGCGACGACGCCGACTTCGTCGTCACGGTGAAAAAAATACAAGAACAAGTTTTGCCTGAACTGACCGACGAGTGGGTCGCCGAGCATTTGGCTGAACACGACACGATCGATGAATGGAAATCCGCGGTGCGCGGGCGAATTGAAGTCTCGCGATTGAACCAGGTGCGCAACACCGTGGTCGAAAAAACTTCGGCGAGTTTGGCTGGCCTTCTCGAGATCGAGGCGCCCGAGGCGATGGTGCAAAACGATTTGCGGGCACGACGTCAAAACACGCTGAAGCAATTCGAGGCGCAAGGCATCTCGATGGAGCAATGGCTCTCGATCACCCAGCAAACAGAGGAGCAGTTCGTCGATGCGTTGAAGGAGCAATCGGTGCTGGCGGTGAAAGTCGATATCGCCCTACGCGCGGTGGCCACCGGTGAAGACCTCGTCGCGTCCGAAGAAGATCTCGAACGACAATTCGAACGCATCGCCGTCCAACTGAAAAAGAAACCTGCGTCGATCCGCAAGGCGTATGAAAAGAACGACGCGATCGTCGACTTGAAGGCGCAGATCGCCAAATCGAAGGCGATCGACTGGTTGTTGCACAACGCCGAGTTCGTCGACGATAAGGGAAACTCAATCGACAACGAAACCATTCTCGGTGACCATGATCACGGCCATGACCATGATCATGGCCATGATCACGACCACGATCACGACCACGATCACGACTAATCAGCGATAATTACGGGTTCTTATTGTCCCCAAAGTCTGGGGGTTAGCAACTAGCGTTGAAGCAAGAGGTATTCAGAGTGGATTTTGTGCGCAACTATTACGTCCCCAACGTCACCGAGCAGACGAGCCGAGGCGAGCGTGTCTACGACCTCTACAGTCGCCTGCTCAAGGAAAACATCATCATTCTCGGCACGCCGATCGACGACACGATCGCCAACTTGGTCTGCGCCCAATTGATCCATCTCGAGAGCGAGAACCCCGACAAGGACGTCAACATCTACATCAACAGTCCTGGCGGCGATATCTCGGCGTTGTTCGCGATCTACGACACGATGCAATTCATCAAGAACGACATCGCAACGATTTGTCTCGGGCAGGCCGCATCCGCGGCGGCGGTGCTGTTGGCGGCGGGCACGAAGGGCAAACGTCTCGCGCTTCCGCACTCGCGAGTCTTGCTGCATCAGCCGTATGCCCAAGTCGGCTACTCGCAGGTGACAGACCTCGAACTTGCCGCCCGCGAAATCTTGCGGATGCGCGAAATTCTCGAGGAAATCCTCGCCAAGCACACGGGTCAACCGATCGATCGAATTCACAAGGACACCGACCGCGATTTCGTGATGGAGGCGACGGCTGCCAAAGAGTACGGCGTCATCGACGAAGTCATTTCGACGCGGGCGTTAGCCGACCGTTCAGGACCAATTCGTTGACAAGCGAGACGAGGCGATAATGGCAAAATTTGGAGACTCGGTGGAAATCGTCAAGTGCTCGTTCTGCAACAAGTCGCAGAAGCAGATAAAGAAACTCATTGCCGGCCCGGGCGTATATGTCTGCAACGAGTGCATTGACCTATGCAACCAAATCATCGACGAGGAAGACAGCGAGGAGATCGAGGCGAGTCTCGAGAAACTCCCCAACCCGCGCGAGATACGAAAATTCCTCGACGACTATGTGGTCGGTCAAGACTTGGCGAAAAAAGTCTTGTCAGTCGCGGTTTTCAACCACTACCGACGAATTCAATACAAACAGAAAACTTCGACCCGAAGAGACGACATCGAATTGTCGAAGAGCAACATCCTGCTTCTCGGGCCGACAGGTTGCGGCAAGACCCACATGGCCCAAACTTTGGCCAGGTTGTTGAACGTGCCGTTTGCGATCGCCGATGCGACCGCATTGACCGAAGCCGGGTATGTCGGTGAAGACGTCGAAAACATCTTGCTCAAACTCCTGCAGGCCGCCGACTTCGACGTGAAAAAAGCCGAAACTGGCATCGTCTACATCGACGAGATCGACAAAGTCGCGCGCAAGAGCGAGAACCCCTCGATCACCCGCGATGTCTCGGGCGAGGGCGTGCAACAGGCGCTGTTGAAGATTCTCGAGGGCACGGTCGCTTCGGTGCCACCGCAGGGTGGGCGCAAACATCCGCACCAAGAGTTCATTCAAATCGACACGACCAACGTTTTGTTCATCTGCGGCGGCGCGTTCGCCGGCCTCGACCAAATAATCGCCTCACGTATCGGGCAAAAAGTCGTCGGTTTTCACGCCAAGGTCAAGTCGAAGACCGAAAAAGACCCCGGAGACCTGTTCGCTCAGGTGTTGCCAGAAGATCTGCTCAAATACGGCATGATCCCCGAGTTCGTCGGTCGTCTGCCGATGATCGGGGCGGTGCACAGCCTCGACCGCACGGCGTTGATCAAGATTCTCACCGAACCCAAAAATGCACTGCTCAAGCAATATCAGAAGTTCTTCGAATTCGAAGATGTCGAACTCGAGTTCTCCACCGAGGCACTCGAAGCGGTCGCCGATCAAGCATTGAAGCGTGGCACCGGCGCCCGAGGTTTGCGCGCGATTCTCGAAGAAGTGTTGCTCGAGATGATGTACGACTTGCCGGGCCGAACCGACGTGGCGAAGGTGACGATCGACTCGAACGCGGTCAACAAGGTCTCCGCGCCGACGCTCGTAAAGCGAAGTGCCCGGGTCGCGCGTCAACGTCGCGCAGCCTCTTAAACGCAGCAAATCATCGTGCTTTACGCCGATGCCTTGCGCTATCTAGACGAACACGCCAACTACGAACGCACTGGGCGGATTGATTCACCATCGACGCAGAACATAGAACGACTTCTGGATGCGATAGCCAACCCGCAATTCTCGTATCGAAGCATTCATGTCACGGGAACCAACGGCAAGGGCTCAACCGCCCAGATCATCACAAAGCTGCTGATGGCCCACGGTTTGCGGGTCGGCACATATTCGAGCCCGCACATCAACCGCATCAACGACAGAATCTGCATCGACGGTGAACCGATCGACGACGACGAGTTCGGCGTTCAAGTCGGAGCGATCGCCGAACTCGAGGTCATCGTCGGTGTTCGCCCGAGTTTTTTTGAAATCATGACCGCGGCGATGTTCCGATGGTTCGCCGATGAGGCGGTCGATGTGGCGGTGATCGAGGTCGGCATGTTGGGACGCTGGGATGCGACGAATGTGATCAACTCGGATGTCGCCGTGATCACAAACATCGCCCTCGACCATATGGAATATGCCGGACCAACTGTCAAACACATCGCCCGTGAAAAAGCGGGCATCATCAAATCGTCGAGCACGCTTGTGCTGGGCGAGACCGATGAAGTGCTGCGCGATATATTCTTTGCAGAAAATGCGCGCGGTCGCCTGGTTCGCGACGAAGACTTTTCATGCGAAGACAATTTTTTGGCGATCGGCGGTCGAATGATCGCCGTGCGAACGCCCCGCGCGCTCTACGAAGACGTTTTGGTGCCGCTGCACGGGCGGCATCAAGGTGACAATGCCGCGCTCGCGATTTGTGCGGTCGAGGCATTCTTCGACGAAGCGATTAATCGCGAGATCTTAGATGAAGGCATGTCTTTGGTCGCGATGCCCGGACGATTCGAAGTTATGGGCCATCGACCACTTGTGATCATCGACGGCGCACATAATCCTGCTGGTGCCGAAGTTTGCTCTGAAGTGTTCTTCTCTGATTTCAATACACAGGGACGCAAGTTTCTCGTCACGGGAGCGCTGCGCAGCAGAAACTTCGAAGACTTGTTGTCGGCTTTGCGCGCCGACGAGTTCGCCGTGGTCTTCACCTGCACACCACCAACCCCGCGTGGTTTGCCCGCATCCGAAATGGCGGATCATGCAAAAAACATCGGTTGTCAAGATGTGAGAGTCGCCGAAAGCGTCGAGCAGGCGTGTGATTCGGCGCTCAAACTTGCACAAGCCGATGATTCAATTTTGATTTCGGGTTCTCTCTACATTGTCAGCGCCGCCCGCGCATATCTGTTGAGCCGAGCCCCGAAATTGTGACCGAGTGCGACGCCGTGGGCAAACCTTTAGCCTGAAGATATGTCAAATCGCACGCTTGTTCTGTTGAAACCCGATGCTGTCGAAAGAAATCTCGTGGGCGAAATCTTGTCCCGGTTCGAGGTCAAGGGCCTAAGAATCGTTGCAATGGATCTGCGTCGCCTTGACGATTCGACGCTCGCACGCCTTTACGAAGAGCACCAAGGCAAGGGTTTTTATGCCGATCTCGTGGCGTTCATGTCGCGTGGTCCCGTTGTGGCGCTCGCCCTTGAGGGTCCCAAAGACACCTGGGAGATCGTGCGTTCAATGATGGGTGCGACTGATCCTCGTGCTGCGGCACCCGGCACGATTCGTGGTGACCTCGGCACGATATTCACCGAAAACTTGGTGCACGGCAGTGATTCGGCCGCCTCCGCCGCCCGCGAACTTGAAATATTCTTTCCCGGGCTAACAAAGAAGAGTTTGTAGTCAATGGCGGGAACGAATCCGCTTTCGATCAGCCGCGATATCGCTGTTGATCTCGGCACTGCAAACACTTTGGTCTATGTCAAGGGTCAGGGGTTGGTGCTCAACGAGCCGTCGGTGGTGGCCGTAGATGTTCGCAGCGGTCAGGTGGTTGCCGTCGGGCACGCGGCAAAGCGCATGTGGGGTAGGGCGCCACGCAACATTCGGCTTGTGCGCCCGTTGAAAGAAGGCGTAATCGCCGACTTCGAAGTTTGTGAGCAGATGTTGAAGCAGTTTTTGCAGCGTGTTTCGACCAGTCGTTGGAGCAAACCTCGGGTCATCGTCGCCGTGCCGTCGGAGGTGACGGGTGTCGAGCGTCGTGCCGTTCAGGATGCTGCAGAGTTCGCCGGTGCGCGAAGGCCTGTTTTCATCATTGAAGAGGCGATGGCCGCGGCGATCGGTGCGGGTCTACCCGTCCACGAACCGAGCGCAAATTTGATCGTCGACATCGGCGGTGGCACGACCGAAGTGGCGGTAATTTCGTTGGGAGGCATCGTCACCGCGAACTCGGTCAAAGTTGGCGGAGACGAGTTGAACGAAGTGATAGTCGCCATGTTCAAACGAGAGTTCGATCTCGATATTGGCATCAATACTGCCGAGGAGGTCAAGATTCAACTGGGTTCGGCCTGGCCGCTCGAACAAGAAATCGTCGGTGATGTGGGCGGGCGCGACACAAAAACAGGCTTGCCTCGTACTCAGGCGGTGACGACCGAGCAGATACGTGAGGGCCTTGACGAGACAATCTTGCGAATCATCGCCGCAGTCAAGAAAACTCTCGAAAGAACACCGCCCGAACTTGCCGCCGACGTGATCAGTCACGGTTTGGTGTTGGCAGGTGGTGGCTCGTTGTTGGCCGGGATACCCGAGCGAATCGCGCATGAATTGGGCATTCAGGTCTATGTCGCACCCGAGCCGCTTCTCGCCGTGGTTCTGGGTGCAGGTATGTCGCTTGAAAATCTTGAAGCGATCAAGGGATTGACAGTTAAGAGCGAGTATTCGTAGAGAAGAATCGATAAATCGTGGTTGCGGCACAATCGACTCGTAGACGAGCGATTATTCTGCTCGTCTTGACGGCGATCATCCTGATCACCCTCGACTTGCAGAACTCTTCGGCGATCTCGGGTCTGCGTTCAATTTTTGGCACGGTGTTCAGACCAATCGAGGGGACCACGCGGGTAGTGACCAGGCCGGTCAGCAATGCCTGGCACGGCATCTTCGACTACAACAATGTCCTTGACGAAAACGATCGGCTGAGAGAACAAGTCGCGCAACAAGAAGGAGCAACCATCGCCGCGGCTGCCTCTGTGCGACTAGCGCAAGAATTGCTTGCATTGAACGGTTTGCCGACGCTGGCCGGCATCAATGCGGTGTCCGCACAGGTAATCGGCAACTCCCCGACGAATTTTTCTCAAACGGTCGAGATAAACCAGGGCAGCGAAAGTGGAATTCGGGTCGGCATGCCGGTGTTGAATGCCGCAGGTCTCATCGGAAAGATAACGAAGGTATTCACCGACAGGTCAATAGTGATGCTGATCACCGACCCAGACTTCGCGCTGTCGATAAAGGTCGTCAATGCGCCTCGCGCGACGACTACGACGACAACCATCGCCCGCAGCAACGCGGCGGTACCGTCGCCGGTCGTGCCTGTCGATCCTGGCTCGTCTTCAGACAGTGCCGTCGATACGACGACGACAACCACCACGACCACGACGATCGCGGGTTTCACCCCGACCGTCACGACACTTCCGGCAGTGCCCTCGGGCGTGTCGTCGATCACCGTGCCATTGGTCAGTGAATTGGCGGTGCGTGAAACCGGCGTCATCGAGGGCAGGGGTCCGTCGCGACAGCCCATAGTCCGCTTTGTCGACAACTCTTTGCGGTTCGGCGACATTCAGGTTGGCGTGCCGATCGTGACCGCTGGCGGTTCGCAGAGCCTTTCGCCTCCGGACATCATGGTTGGCAAAGTTGCGCGAGTCGTCGAGCGGCTCGGCTCTGCCGGGCCGATACTTGAGATCGAACTCGTCGCCGACCTGAGCAATTTGTCGTTTTTGCGGGTGTTGTTGTATCAACCGATCACCGAGAAGCCGGCGCCGTGAACAGGTTCTTGACGATCATGGCCAGCCGTTGGATGCGGCTGGTGCTGGTTTTGCTGATTGTCCTGTCGCTGCAAACGACGCTGTTCACTGAACTTCGACCGTTTGGCGTGGCGGCCCAAGTCGTGTTGCTCATGGTCGTGGTTGCGGGTTCGATTTTTGGTGTCGCGATTGGCGCGCTAACTGGTCTCATCGCCGGTCTGATGTATGACCTGATATTGTCGACGCCCGTCGGCCTTGGTTCGGTTGCGCTCGGATTAGCAGGTGCCACCGCTGGACTGTTGATCTATTTTTTTAACGAGCCGACCTGGTGGATGAGGTCGATCGCGATCGCAGTCGTATCGTCGCTCGGCGAGATCTACTATCCGCTGGTTCAAGCCACCGTGGGTCTTGACGGTTGGCTGCAATTGCGTCTGGTGAAAGTCGTGCTCGTCGTCGCAGTCTGCAATTTATTGCTCTCACCTTTGGCAATAGTCGTCTGTCGATGGACGCTCAGCGAACGAAAGACCACCCTCTAGTGTCGCTACAAAAACCGGAGTCGATACCCAAGCGTCTAATCGGTCTCGGCGTAGTCGCGATCGTTTTGTTTGGTGGGCTATCGACCCGCATGTGGTTTTTGCAGGCCGTTGGTTCGCGCGATGTCGAGGAGGTCATCGGCAAAGTGAGAACGCGCACGGTCAAGTTGCTGCCCGAGCGCGGTCGAATTTTTGACTCCGCAGGTCGGGTGATGGCAGACAACAAACGAACGCTGGTCGCCACTATCGATCGTGATGTGGTGCGAAAGCCCGCCGAGCGCTTGGCGATGGCGCAACGACTCTCGGGTCCGTTGGGCGTGCCGATCGAAACGCTGTTGGTTCGAATGCAAGACAAGCGTTACGGTCCTTTCGAGTCGATTCCATTGCGCGAAGATATCTCCGAGACGACGGCCGTATTTCTGATGGAGCGGGTCGAAGATTATCCGGGTGTGTTCGTGCGCGAAGAGTGGCGAAGAAATTATCCCTTTGGCGCTCTCGGCGGTCATGTGTTGGGCTACCTCGGGGCGATTTTGCAGGGAAATCTGGCCTTTTACAAATCAATCGGGTACGACCCGAACGAGCGCGTCGGGCAATACGGGGTCGAAGAACATTACGAAACCGTTTTGCGGGGCACACCTGGCTTCGTGCGATATGAAGTCGATGCCGTCGGCAATGTTCTGCGCCTGATTGAAAGGGTCGAACCGATCGCCGGTAACGATCTTCAATTGTCGATCGACCTGATGGTTCAGCAGTTTGCCGAGCAGGCGCTCGAGATGCAATTGCTGGTGCGCAGGCGAGTCGAGGCGGGGCAGGTGAGACTTCCCGACGGCACGCTCGACCCGCAGTATCCCGAAATCAACTATTACAAGGCCCCAGCAGGCTCGGTCGTCGTTTTGAACCACAACTCTGGTCGGGTGATCGCCATGGCTTCGTATCCGCGATTCGACGTGCGATGGTTCGGCGGAGGTCTTCCAAAAGACAAATTTTCGCAGTTATTCCCGCAAACCGACGACCCCGACTTGTCGATCTTGGTCAATCGGTCGATTTCGGGTCGCTACAACGTCGGTTCTTCGTTCAAGCCCTTGGTCGCCTATGCCGCGTTGAACACGGGCCAGCTTCCGAACGGTGCGAGTTATCGGTTCGATGATCGCGGCATCTACAAATTGGAGAGCATCCCCGATGATCGATGCCAACAAGGCGTGAAGTGCGTGTTTCGCAATTCGATTTGTCGGGCAACTGGTGCGCCTTGTCAATACGGCAAGGTCGGAGTTGAGGCTGCCCTCGCCGTATCGAGCGACACGTTTTTCTACAAGATAGGCGAACAGATTCTCACCGAGCGGGGATACGCGCCGATACTCGAGAACCAAGTTCGCGATCTGGGGCTCGGGTCTCCAACCAACATTGACCTGCCCTACGAATATGCGGGCACAATTCCGAGCAAAGAACTGAAACAGCGGTTGGCGAATATCGGAGCCATCTCGAAAGAGTCGGGGCGGGCCTACTACGTCGGTGATCAGGTTTTGTTTGCGATCGGTCAGGGGCTTTTGTCCGTGACACCGATTCAGATGGCCGTCGCCTATGGCGCGATCGCCAACGGCGGGCGAATTTACGAACCAAGACTCGGTGTCGCGTTGTTGGCTCCAGGCACGCGCGATTCGCGACCCGGGTTCGTTGATTTCGGATCAACAACGGTTGTCAAGAGGCTCGTCTCGATCAAACCCAGTCGGCGAGTGAATATGACGACAGAAATTCGTGAACCGATCGTCAAGGGCATGGCACGGGTTGTGACTGGCCCAGGTGTCAAATTCGACTACTACCACAAGGCCACGGGCGAAAACATTTTTGCCGGTTACGACCACGCGAAGTTGCCGATCGCGGGCAAAACCGGCACCGCCCAGGGTTTCGGCAACCTGCCGTGGAACGACTCTTCGGCGTTTGGTGCGTTCAGCCTCGACAGTTCCCGGCCATACACCGTGTATGCGTATCTTGAAAAGGCCGGTTACGGTTCACAGGCGGCGGCACCCGTCGTGAAGTGTCTATTCACTGCGTTGGCGGGAAACTATCGTTACGACGAAGTCGTTCCCGCCGACCCGCTCGACAAGGCCAGTTTTGAAGTAGCACCCCCCGTTTCGCTTCGTAATCCGCTTTGTTTGGTCGGTGGCCCGTCGGACACGCGCGAATAGTCATGTTGCAGTTTCTACCGAAAGTCAAACTCCCCAAGTGGATGGGCACCAGTTATGACGTCGTGTCAATTTGGAAAAACGTCGACATCGCTTTGATCGTCGCGGTCTTTCTGCAGAGCGTGATCGGGGCATTGACGGTTTACTCGGCGACGCGACAACGATTGATCAACCAGGGTTTCGATCAATACTTTTACGTGCAACGCCAGGTGCTTTTTCTCATCATCGCAGCGGTCGCGACGGTGGTCGTGATGGCCGTCGGCCACGACTGGATTCGCGAGCGGGCAATTATCTGGTACATCAGCGCGAGCATTCTTTTGATCTACGTGCTGGTCGGCGGGTCGGTGAGACGCGGCGCCAGGCTCTCATTCGACCTAGGCCCGATTTCTGTGCAACCTGCCGAACTGATGAAAGTAGTGGTGTTGATCCTGATCGCCGCCTACACGGCCGACGCGGCATACGAAAAAATTGATTATCGCCAGTTCTCCGTCTCGTTGATGCTGCTCGGGCTTCCCGTCTTGTTGATTCTGTTTCAACCCGATCTGGGCTCGGCGACCGTCGTGGTCTCGGGCGTGGTGGGCGTGTTGATCATGGCCGGTGCAAAAAAGCGATATATCGCGATGATCACGGTCTTGACGATATTCTCGGCCGCATTGGTCACTGTCGCGGGAGTCGTCGACAGATATCAATTGCGACGCTTCGACGCGTTTTTGAATCAAGATTCGAACGAAAAAGATCTGCAACAGATCGTTCTTCAGGTTCGTTTCGCCAAGCGGGCCGTTTCAAGCGGCGGATTTTTCGGCAAGGGCTATCTGCAGGGCCCATTGACCAACGGCGCCTATATTCCTGTTCAGTTCAGTGATTTTCCTTTTTCGGCGATCGGTGAACAGTTCGGGATGCTCGGTGGTTTCGTTGTCATCGGTTTGTTCGCCATCGTGTTGTGGAGACTCTGGGTCATCTCGAGGCTCGCCCGCACGAGGTTCGATCAATTGCTGGTCGCGGGAATTTTCTCGCTGTTGCTTTTTCAAATTTTCCAAAACATCGGAATGACGATGGGTCTGACCCCGGTGAGCGGTCTCCCGTTGCCGTTCATTTCTTATGGGGGCTCGCACCTGGTGTCAAGCGCCTTGCTGGTCGGTTTGGCGCAAAGCATCTATATGCGACGACTGCGCTGAGGTCGAAATTGATCCGCTTTTGCGGTCGACAAACAAGGTAAACTGAAGGCACGGAGCGCGAGCTCCCAACATTCGATTTTCGCGAAGGCGGTGCGCCCGGTGGCCCGGGTGAGCCCAAACCGCGATTGACGAGCCAGTGTTTCCCGGCTTGTCGCAGAGGTTTAGAAGGATTGAGTTAATGAGTTCCCCAGAGTTGCCAGAACATCCGCGCGAGGGGCGTTTGGTTTCGCCCGAGTCGGCCGATGCGGCGCTCGTGCGCAAGCCGCGCATCGGCGACACGCGTCCTGCACCCGTGATGCCAGGTCAAACTTTCGCACCATCCGACCAGGGCAACAGCGCGGGCGGTGAACGCGGCGCCGTTGCCGACGGCGCGTCACGGCGAGGTGAGAGAACTGGTCGTGGCGATCGACGCGAGAAGGTCGGTCGACGCGGCAATCGTCGCGGTGGTCGAAATCGCCGACGTCGCCGTGGCCGAAAAGATCGTGACGGCGAGGGCGGTCGGTCAAATCGGCAGTCGATCGTCGAGACCGATGCAGAACTGATCGAGCGTCGTCGCGGCAAGGAGCGCAACGGTCGACCCTTAGGTCGATACATGATGTGCGTGCAGGTTCGCCAAGATTTCACGCAGGTGGCGATGCTCGAAGGTCGAAGCCTGATCGAGCACTATGTCAGTCGCCCCGCCGATGACGCCGATCAGATTCACGGCAACATCTATCTGGGTCGAGTACAGAATGTGCTTCCAGGTATGGAGGCGGCGTTCGTCGACATCGGCACGCCGAAAAACGCCGTGCTCTACAGGGGCGATGTTCAATTCGATAAAGAAGACGTCGTCGAGCAAGGCCCCGAGCCGCGCATCGAACACGTGTTGCAACCCCGCCAATTGATCTTGTGTCAAGTCACGAAAAACCCGATCGGGGCAAAAGGTGGGCGGTTGACCCAAGAAGTTTCATTGCCCGGTCGATTCGTCGTCATGATTCCAGACTCGCGCACCTACGGCATTTCAAAACGGCTACCCGAAGACGAACGGCGTAGATTGCGCACGATTCTCGATCGGGTCAAACCCGAAGAACACGGCATCATCGTGCGAACAGCCGCCGAAAACGCGACCGAACACGAGTTGCAGACCGATATGTCGCGTCTGCTCGATTTGTGGGAAGAGATCAAAGAGAGCTCGAAGAGGGCGAGTGGTCCGACTTTGTTGTATCGCGAGCCGTCACTCGCCGTGCGGGTTATCCGCGAAGAGTTCAGCAGCGACTATCGCGGCATCGTGATCGACGACTCCGAACTTTTTGACGAAGTTCGTCAGTACATCGCCGACTTCAACCCCGAGTTCGCCGATCGGGTCGAGTTTCACGACACGAACTCCGAGGGCCTCTCGCTATTCGAGAAGATGCATGTCCACGAACAGATTCACAAGGCGCTAGATCGCAAAGTTTGGTTGCCGTCGGGAGGTTCGCTGGTGATCGAGCACACCGAGGCGCTGACGGTGATCGACGTCAACACGGGCAAGAACATCGGCAAGACCAGCCTTGAAGAGACCGTTTTCAACAACAATCTCGAGGCGGCCGACGAAATCGCCCGCCAGTTGCGCCTGCGCGACATCGGCGGCATCATCGTCATCGATTTCATCGACATGGAGATTCGCGAGAACAGGCGCCGCGTCTTGGAGCGATTCAAAGACGCCCTCTCGCGCGACAAGACGCGCACCCAGGTTTTCGAGATCTCCGAGTTGGGTCTCGTCGAGATGACGCGCAAGCGCATCGGCGAGGGTTTGCTGACCAATTTTGCCGATACCTGCCCAGCCTGCGAGGGTCGTGGCTTCACCGTCGATCACTCGATGCTCGACTGATTTTCGCTGGTAGGCTTGGCGACCGTCATGTACGCGATTATTGCTTCAGGTGGCAAACAAGAAAAGGTCGCCAAGGGACAACAGGTCCAACTTGAACTTCTCGGTGCCGCGGCCGGCTCCGAGGTTTCGCTCACGCCGATCATGGTCGTCGATGGCGACACTGTCTTGGCCACGCCCGCGCAATTGGCCAAGGCATCGGTCAAGGGCAAAGTCGTCGCCGAGATAACCGGCAAGAAACTCGACGGGTTCATCTACAAACGTCGCACCAATCAGCGTCGTCGCTTCGGTCATCGCCAGCGCTATAGCCTCGTTGAAATCACCTCGATCGCGAAAGGTTAAGTCATGTCAAAAACGAAAGGTGGCGGCTCCACACGCAACGGCAGAGATTCAAATGCTCAACGCCTCGGCGTGAAAGTGTTCGACGGCACGGCGATCAACGCCGGCGCGATCTTGATTCGCCAACGCGGCACCAAGGTGCACCCCGGCAAGAATGTCGGTCTGGGCAGCGACGACACACTTTTCGCTTTGGTCAGCGGCAAAGTCAAGTTTGGCGAGCGTCGCGGACGCAAAGTCGTCGACGTCAACCCGGTTTCAAGTTAGTTCTCGCGGCTCGACCGCGCACTAAAGACTTGGCTCAGGCCAGCAGCGCCTCGCGCAATCGCGCGACGAATTTTTCCCGGTCGACTCGCAACACGACCCGACAGTTGTTGCGGTCGTTGATCGCGTCGAGATGGTCGACAAGCGTCTGGCCCCTGGTGTCGCCATAGCCCAGGTTGACGCGAACATGCTTTTGAATCTCTGAACTGACGATCGTCGGGTCGAGCGCGACCGCCATGGCGATCGGATCGGGCAGGTCGAAGCCGTCGAGTTTCGTCTCGGTTCGGCAGAATTCGCGAACCCGGCATTGAATGCTCATCGCGAACTTGCCGAGTTTGCTGGCTGCGCCGAGTTCGGCGGCGAGGTCGTCGGAGATCACCGCATCGGCGACCGAGACATCCCAACCGACCATTTCGAGCGGCAAGTCAGAATCGAACACGATTCGGGCCGCCTCTGGGTCAGCCCACACGTTGAACTCGGCTGCTGCCGTCACGTTGCCGGGCAAAACGCCCGTGCCGCCCATGATCACGCACCGTCGAACCCACGACGCAAACCTCGGTTCGATTGCCAGCGCCAGAGCGATGTTTGTCAGTGGGCCGAGCGTAACCAAGTCAATTTCGCCCGGCATCGCGCCGAACGTTTCGAGCAATTGACGAATCGCGTTGTGCGAGGTTGGTGTGCGACCGACAAGTTTTAGACCGATATCACCCATGCCGTCGATGCCGTGCACATTTTGTGCCGAGGAGAATGGGCGAACCAAAGGTCGGCTCGCACCGACATGCACGGGGACATGCGCGCCGCACATCTCGAGGGTGTAGAGCGCGGCTTGCACGCCCGAATCGATCGGCACATTGCCGGCGACGATCGAGATCCCCAGAACTTCGGTCGTCTTGCTCTTGACCGCCAAGATCAGCGCCACCGCGTCGTCGCTCGCCGTGTCGGTGTCGACCCACATCTTTTGTTTCATGAATTGAGCGTCGTTTCAGAAAAAAAGTGCGTCATGTGCCGACGCCTTGGGGTAGTTGTGATTCGGGCCAGGACAAATGCGTCACCGCCTGTCGGCAGGCGAAGCGATCGGTCATGCCGCCGACATAGGCGACGGCGAGTTTGGTCGCCTCAGGCGTATGCGGATCGAACAACCCTCGTTCGCCGGGGCTGTGCATCAACCTCGGATTGGCCACATAGTGTTCGACCAAGGCGCGCAGCAGGCGAATCACCGACTCGGCCTGAGCCCGGGATTCGGCGCGCATATAGATGTTCTCGTAGTTGAATTTTCTGAAAGCCGCCAAGGCATCGGCACAATTTCCGGTCATCGCCACCCGACCAGTGGCCGCCGTCGCCGAAATCATCGCATCGATGAACGTTCGAAGTTGTCGATCGCGCCGCGTGCCGCAAACGCTTTGAACCTGTTCAGGAAGTTGGTCGGGTGTGACCACACCGGCCGCGACGGCATCTTCGAAATCGTGGCAAACATAGGCGATGCGATCGGCCCACGAGACGACCTCGCCCTCGGGGGTCTTGGGTGCGGGTCGCGACCACGAGTGATTTCGAATGCCGTCGAGAGTCTCGACACATAGGTTGAGCGGCACGAGGGTGACATCGGCGCCCCAGACGGCGTGGTCGTAGCCGCCCTCGACATAGGGCGATAGCGCGTCTTCACTGGCGTGACCGCCGGGGCCGTGTCCGCAGTCGTGACCCAAAGCGATCGCCTCGGTTAGAGGCACATTCACACCGATGGCACGAGCCACCGAGGTCGCAACCTGGGCCACCTCGAGCGCGTGAGTCAGGCGGGTTCGTTGGTGGTCTTGCGGGAAAACAAACACCTGGGTTTTGCCCGCCAAACGACGAAACGCCGAGGCGTGCAGAATGCGATCGCGGTCGCGTTCGAAACAAGTCCGAAATCTGTCGGGCTCTTCTTGTTTGGCCCGATTTCCGGCGCCAAGACTGCGCGTGGCGAGCACGGTGAGGTTGGCGTCTTCCAGTTCTTCGCGACTGAGACGATCGACCAGATCGCGCGATCCGGAGCCTGCCCACGAGTCGGCATGCGCCAGACGAATCGTCACACCCGCATCGAATTCGTGACCGTGCATCGTCTTTTCCCAAGCCTCGGCGCGCGACGACACCGAGTCGGGTCGCGCCGGCTTCGACTTCGCGGTCCGCTTATCCATCGCCATAACCCTAGGCAACGGGTGACCCTAGATTGTCGCTTGTAGCCTGATACAGCCTGCAATTGCAGCGCGTAACGAGTCTCAGTTGCGCAGAGCCATGCAGAACCCAGGAGACCGATGAGCGTTTTTGTCGACGAAGCCCAACTGAATGTTCGCGGTGGTGACGGCGGTAGTGGCTGCGTCAGCTTTCGCCGCGAGGGTCCGGTCGTGCACGGCGGGCCGAACGGGGGCGACGGTGGAAACGGCGGTTCGGTGTGGCTCGAAGCCGACCGAAACGTGGCCAGTTTGCTGGCGTTTCGCGACCATCCGCATCGTCGTGCGCAAGACGGCGTCTCGGGCATGGGCAAAGATCTGCACGGTCGTCGCGGAGAAGAACTGATCGTCAAAGTTCCCGAAGGCACGGTGGTCAAAGATCTTTACAGCGGCGAGACTTTGTTCGATCTTGCAACGCACGGCATTCGTTGGCTGGCGGCACAAGGCGGAGAGGGCGGTCGGGGCAACGCGCGTTTCTTGTCGAACCGCCGTCGGGCGCCAAGATTCGCCGAGCGAGGCGAGCACGGTACGGAGCGTTGGCTGAAACTCGAAATGAAGTTGATGGCCGACGTGGCACTGGTCGGGTTTCCCAACGCGGGCAAGAGCACATTCATTAGTTCGGTCTCGGCGGCAAAACCGAAGATCGCGAACTATCCGTTCACGACGCTCGAACCGCATCTGGGCGTGGTCAGAATCAACAACTCGACCGAATTCGTGATCGCCGATATTCCCGGCATCATCGAAGGCGCGAGTCAGGGCAAAGGATTGGGCGATCAGTTTCTGCGCCACATCGAGCGGGCCCGCGTGCTTTGTGTGCTCGTCGATTTGATCTCGATGGACGAAATCACTCCGCTCGAACAAGAGCAAATCTTGCTTCGCGAACTGAAGGCGTATCAACCCGAACTGTTAGACCGACCACGGCTGGTGGTCGCCACCAAAACCGACGCGGCGACACCGGAATCGATCGCCGCTTGGCATGGAATGAAAATGTCGGCGGTCACGGGCGAAGGCGTGGGCGAAGTATTGGCGAAACTCGCCGAATTGGTCGCCGAGGCGCGCACCACAGAGCCGCCACCGATCGGTCCGGTGATATTTCGTCCACAGCCACAAGGCACCAGGGTAGAGCGCATCGGGGCCAACGAGTTCAGGCTCTCGGGTCGTGATATCGAACGCTCGGTCGCGCTCAACGACGTGACCAACGCCGACGCGTTGAACTACATCGACGATCGCATGTCGCGTCTGGGCGTACCGCGACTTTTGGCCAAGGCCGGGGCGTCAGAGGGTGCGATTGTTTGGATAGGCGAGTTCTCCTTCGACTACACCCCCGAGCATTAGTCATGCGCATCGTCGTAAAAATCGGAACCTCGTCGATCACCAAAGCCGACGGCAGCATCAATTCAGACGCGGTGCGCTCGTTGTGCGACGAAGTCGCGTCGCTTCGTCGGACGGGCCACGAAGTCTTGGTCGTGTCATCTGGTGCTGTAGCCGGGGGTGTTGCCGCGCTCAAATTGGGCAAACGGCCAACCGACATGCCGACGCTGCAGGCGCTCGCCGCCGCGGGTCAGAGTCGCCTGATGCAGGAATACAACCAGCATCTTGATCGTCATGAACTTGTTGGTGCCCAGGTTTTGTTGGTGCCAAATGATTTCATCGACCGTCACCAATATCTGCATGCGCGACAAACGTTGTTGCGTCTGCTCGAGTTGGGCTGTATTCCGGTGATCAACGAAAATGACGCCATCGCCAGCGATGAAATTCGCTACGGCGACAACGATCGCATCGCCGCGCTCGTCGCCCACAGCATCTCGGCCGATGTCTTGGTGTTGTTGACAGACCTGAAAGGTTTGTACTCGGCCGACCCGAATGTCGACAGCAACGCGGTGTTCATCGAAACCGTGAACGCCGACGACGAATTGTTGTCGGTGCGCGCGGGAAGATCGATCAACCAAAAAGGCAGCGGGGGTATGGCGTCGAAACTCGCCGCCGCACGAATCGCCTCGTGGTCGGGTGTGCGAACCGTGATTGGTTCGGCGAAGCGGGGAAACGTCGTCGTCGACGCGGTGAATCAAGTCGCCGGCGCGGGAACGCAGTTCTTGCCCCGCAAGCGCGAGCTCACCGCCCGCAAACTTTGGATCGCCTTCGCCGCCCAGGCCAGCGGCTCGGTGGTAGTTGATGACGGCGCGCGTGACGCGCTGTTGTACCGCAACGTTTCGCTCTTGCATGCCGGGGTGAAAGAAGTCAACGGCGATTTCGAGATTGCCGACACGATCGAGATTGTCGACACGGCGGGCAACATCATCGCCCGCGGAATGGCCGCGGTTTCATCGGTTCAGGCGAGTGCCGGGGCGGGGATGAAAAGCGCGGAACTCGGCGACGGTATTTCGGCGGTGGTCGTGCATCGCGACGACCTGGTCGTGTTGGCTAGTTGATTCTCCGAATCTTCCGCCGCAGTGCGAAAAACGCGACAATTGACGAAATCAAATAAGCCGAGGAAAAGGCCAGGCCCAGACCCAGGACATCGAAGCGCTCGACCAAAAGAATCGCCAACAAGATATTCAGCGCGTTTTCGAACAGGTTGATGAAAAACGGCGTGCGCGTGTCGCCGTAACTGTAGAAGCCGCGCAATATGAACAGGTAGACAGAGAACCCGACGAGCCCGACGCTCAAGCCCGTGAGGGCACGGGCCGTGTTGGTGGCGGCATCGGCATCGAAATTGCCGTATTGCAACAACGCCGCGACGAGCGGCTTGGCGAAGACGAACAAGCCCAAAGACGCGGGGATCGTGGCGAGCGCGGTGAGTTTGAGTCCCGAATTGAAACGAGAAACAAACTCTGTTTTCGAGTTTTGCGCCACGGCACGGGCCAGATCGGGCACGAACGTTGTGGCGATCGAGACCGCGAGCAGCCCATGGGGCAACGAAAAAAACGCGTATGCCTTCGAGTACGCATCGACATTGCCGCTACCCGGCTCGGCCAAATTTTTGATCACGACGAGAGCCACTTGATTGGCCGCGATGTAACCGACCGCCCAACCCGAAAGCTTCACCAGTTGACGCACCGCCGAATGTTTCAGATCGAACTTGAAACGCAGTCTCGTGCCGCCGCGAAGCAAAGCAAAATACATTCCGACGGTCATGGCGATGATTCCCGAGGTCGAGCCCAGACCCAGCAGAAGTTTGAACCCGTTGTTCTCGAGCACATCGCTCAACTGCGGCGGATCTGCCGTGTCGAGGCGACCGACCAGCAGCAAACTGCCGATCGTCACGATGTTTGCCATGACGGGCGTCCATGCGGCGGCGAAAAACTTCCTGCGGGCGTTGAGGATCGCCGTGCAAATCGAAGTCATCCCATAGAAAAAGATCTGGATCAAGAACAGTCGCGTCAACGCGGTCCCCGCGCCTCGCAGCATCTCTTCATCCACCGCGGCGTCCGGGCTCAGCGAAAAGATTCTGAAGATCAGCGGCGCGAGCGCGATCGAAATCAGCGTGAGAGTCGCCAGTGCGACCATCGCGACGCTGGCGACGGCACTCGTCGCGTCGTCGTCATCGTCTTGCAGATGACGAGTGAAAAGTGGCACGAGACCGGCCGCGAGAACCCCGCCGAGCAAGAGTTCGTAAACGATATTCGGCGCGTTGTTGGCAATGTCATAGGCGTCGGCGAGAGCGGTCTGCCCGATCACGACCCCGAACACGATTATTCGAAGCAGTCCGGTGAGGCGGCTCAGCGCGGTGCCGCTGGCGACCGTCAGGTTGGCGCGCAGCAGACCCGAGCGGGCATTGGGCGTCGCCATGCGCTCAATCGTATTGCGATTTGAACGTCGCTTGCGCTTAGTTGGTGCACGGCGTCACGGCTAGGGTTAAACGGGTGAAACCGCGTTTCAAAGATGTCGCATCGGTTCGTGCCGGTCTGAAAAAAGAAAAGTATCTCGCCGATGACGGCATCGCCGGCGTTGTTTACTTGGCCGACCGTTTGGGCAAGCCGGTGCTGATCGAGGGGCCCGCGGGCACGGGCAAGACCCAACTGGCAAAGAGCGTCGCCGAAATGACGGGCGCCCGATTGATTCGTCTGCAGTGCTACGAGGGTCTCGACGAATCGAAGGCACTCTACGAATGGAACTACAAGAAGCAGTTGCTGCGAATTCAGGCCGATAACAACAGCGACACGTGGTCGGAAGTGCACGACGATATCTTCAGCGACGAGTTTCTGTTGACCCGCCCGTTGCTCGAGGCGATCACCAGCGAAGAGCCGGTGGTGTTGTTGGTCGACGAAGTAGATCGCGTCGAGGTCGAAACCGAGGCGTTGTTGCTCGAGATTCTCTCCGATTATCAGGTGTCGATCCCCGAATTGGGAACGATCACGGCCAGGCAGATTCCGCTGGTTTTCTTGACATCCAACAACACCCGCGAACTGTCGGAGGCGCTCAAGCGTCGTTGCCTGTATCTGCATGTCGACTACCCAGACTTGGAGCGCGAGAAGGAAATCATCCTGATCAAGGTGCCTGACATCAGCGAGAACTTGGCCGATCAGATCGCAAGAATCGTTCGCAGCATTCGCCAACTCGACCTGAAAAAGTCTCCGTCGGTCAGCGAAACGCTCGACTGGGCGCGAACCCTGATGCTGCTCGGCATCGACACGATCGACGAGACCGAGGCCAGAGAGACTCTGCACATTCTGTTGAAGTATCAAACAGACATCGCCAAAGCGGCGAAAGAACTCTCAGTCTCGAAGTAGGCGAGCGCGATGCCCGTTCTTGACCTGATGTCGGGTTTCATAGCCGAGTTGCGCAGCGCCGGTCTGCCGGTGAGCCTCACCGAGAATCTCGACGCGATGGAGGCGGTGAAGGTGATTCCGATCGAAGATCGGGACGCGTTCAAATACGCGCTCGGGGCGACTTTGGTCAAGAACAACGCGCACTGGCGCGTGTTCGAGACGATTTTCGAGGTCTATTTTTCGTTGCGCGGCCCCGAATACGAAATCACCCGAGAGGCGCAGCCCGATGATTTTTGGCGCGAGATGCAAGATCAGATCGACCAGGTCAGGGGTCAAGGTGAAGGCAAGGGCTCGGGCGGCGGAATGGACTCGCTCACACCCGAAGAAATCGCGGCGATGTTGATGCGGGCGTTGATGAGCGGAGACCAAGCGATGATGCGGGCTTTGGCCAAACAATCGGTGCAACGTTTCGCGGGCATGGAGCCGGGTCGACCCGTGGGCGGTACCTACTATCTGTATCGCACGCTGCGCAATCTTGATCTCGACAACATGCTGCAAAAGCTCATGGACGCGAATCGCGAGATGAGCAACCACAAACTTTCGGCGCTCGAAGAGAGGCTGGAGAAAGACGAGTTCCAGAGCAGGATCGAACAATTCAAACTAGAAGTCGAGTCAGAGATCAGACGTCGACTCGTCGCCGACAGGGGCGCCGAGGCGATGGCCAAGACGCTGCGCAAACCCTTGCCCGAAGATGTCGAGTTCATGCACGCGAGTCGCGACGAGATGCAAAGCCTGAAAAAGGCGTTGTATCCGCTGACCCGAAAATTGGCGGCGCGCCTTGCCCGCAAGCGTCGACACGGTCGAAAAGGTCCGCTGGATTTTCGGAACACCGTGCGGCATTCGTTGAGTTACGGCGGGGTGCCGGCCGACCCGAAGTTTCGATATCCGCGTCCGGCCAAGCCGGAGTTGATGGTGGTTGCCGACATCTCGGGCAGCGTGGCCGCGTTCGCCCGATTCACGCTGATGTTCGTCTACGCAATTCAGAACCAATTCTCAAAAGTTCGCTCTTTCGTGTTCATCGACGGGATAGACGAGGTCACGAAGTTCTTCAAGTCGACCGAGGACGTCGGCGAGGCGGTCAATCGCGTGAACACCGAGGCCGATGTCGTCTGGGTGGACGGCCACAGCGACTATGGTCATGCGTTCGAGGTGTTCTTCGAGCGCCACGGAAAGGACATCAACTCGAAAACAACAGTGCTTCTTTTAGGGGACGCCCGCAACAATTATCACGCCGCCCAGTCGTGGGTGGTCAAAGAATTGCGCAAGCGAGCCCGTCACGTCTACTGGCTCAACCCCGAACCAAAGTCGTATTGGAATACGGGCGACTCGATCGTCGCCGAATATGGCGCGCACACCGACGGCGTCTACGAATGCCGCAACTTGCGGCAACTAGAGAGTTTCGTCTCGACCCTGGCCTGACCCGATTTTTCGTCGCACGACAACGACCCAGCCGGCGATTACGAAGATCGAAAAAATAAACCACTGCACCGTGTAACTCAGGTGCGGGCCAGAGGTCAAATTCGGCGAGGCGATTCTCGCCAAGTAGTCGGCCTCGCTGGGCCGAGATTCGAGAACTTCCAAATAAATTTCGGTGTTGAGGTTCTCGATTTGCGCGGCCAGACGCGGGAGATCGATGGTTATCACCTCGGAGAGAATTCCGGCTGCGGGATCGCTGAGTTGACCCAACCGCCGCGACTCTGACAGGCGAACCCGAGCGATGATCTCGAGTTCTCCCGAGGGTGGCTCGGGCACTTTCGCATTCTGACCGACAAAGCCCCGATTCACCAAGATTGTTTCTTCGATCTCGTCGCCGCCGAGAACCAGAGGTGTAAGTGGGTCGACGCCCGAGATGCCGTCTTGCGATCGATTCACGCTGAGCAACGACTGGTCGGCGATGTAACGACCTTGCACTGAGACGTTCAACCACTCGGCTTTAGAGGGTGAAAGTTCGCCCGTTTGAATTTTCTCGAGCACGGTCGTCAGGGGTGTCGGCGCCGAGACCATGCGTTCGGCGACGACTTTGTTGAAGTCGACCCGTTCGTGGTGGCGTCGCAACTGCCAAAGACCAAGATTCACCATCACCACGACCGCTGCGGCCACCGTCACGTGCAACAAAACCCACCCGGGTCGCAGCAAAAATCCGAACATTTGCGTCAAGCGTAGTGGTGTGTTCGGAGTCGGTATTCGATAACTATCGTTGAAGATGTGACTGAATCATCGTCGGCGGTTTTGGTGTGGGATGGCGACTGTGCATTCTGCGCCGGATGCGTCAGGTTCATCGAGCGTCGCATCAGGACCGATGCGCGAATCGTCGCCCATCAAAAGGCAGATCTGGCCTCGCTTGGTTTGACCACCCAACAATGTCAGGCGGCGTTGCAATGGGTTGGCGCAGATCGAACCATTCGCCAAGGCAGCAGGGCGGTGGCCGCATTGTTGAGATCGAGTTCGTTCGCCTGGGCAATGCTCGGGGTCGCCATCGACTTGCCGGTCGTGCGCGTGGTTTCATCCGCGATTTACAAATTGATCGCCAACAACCGCCAGCGTCTGCCCGGCGGCACCGAGGCTTGCGCACTAGATCAACGCGATTAGACCCCAACTCCGCCCGCGCGTGGTTAGCACACGCTATCCCGATATCGTGGGTTAGGCAATCAACGCGCGAGCGTCAGTTGCAAGAAGTTGCATCAGGAGCGACCAATTGGTCCGGCAACCGGGGCTCGACCCACGGTGCCAGCTCACCTTCGGGTGGGGATGTGGCTCCGCTGTCGCGGGGCAACGGGCCAAACTCCGATACAAAATCTTGCGTCGCTCTCGCCGACGAGTTTTGAGAAAGGAGTTCAAAAATGGCGCGACACGATTATCCCGCGACGGGCGCATGGCACGGCGGCCTACCTTCGGGCACGCGAAAATTTTTGCACTTCCCGGCCGATCGACCCGTCGCACTGGACAGTTCAAAAACTCTGCAAGATGTGACGATCGCCTACGAGACTTGGGGCGAACTCAACGAAGACAAATCAAACGCGATCTTGTTGTGCCACGCCTGGACGGGCGATTCGCACGCGGCCGGAAGCGCGCAGGATGGCATGCCGACACCGGGCTGGTGGGAGGGTCTGATCGGGCCCGGTTGTGCGATCGATACAAAGAAATGGTTCGTCGTCTGCACGAACACGATCGGCGGCTGTCAAGGCTCCACGGGTCCCGCGTCGCCGCACCCACAAGACGGTTTGCCCTACGGTTCGAGATTTCCGGTGATCACGATTCGCGACATGGTGCGCGCGCAGGTGCGGGTCAGCGATCTGCTCGGCATCGATGTTTGGCACTCTGTCGTCGGCGGATCAATGGGCGGCATGCAGGCGCTCGAATGGGCGATCATGTTTCCGCATCGTGTTCGCACCGCCGTGCCGATCGCGACTTGCTTTCAGGCCACCGCCCAGCAAATCGCCTGGGGCGCGATCGGTCGACGCGCGATTCGTCTCGATCCCAAGTGGCGCAACGGCGACTATTACGATGCCGAAGTCGGCGATGGACCTTGGCAGGGCTTGGCAATTGCGCGAATGATCGCCCAGGTTACATTTCGCAGCGACAACATATTCACCGATCGGTTCGGTCGTGAACTGGCCGATCTAGACGTCGACTACAACGGTCTGGGTCTGTGGGACAAGTTCGAGGTCGAGAACTATCTCGATCACCACGGCGACAAGTTGATCAGGCGCTTCGACACGAACAGTTATCTGATAATCGGCAAAGCGATGGACCTGCACGATGTCGTCCGCGGTCGGGGCACGCTGCAAAGCGCCGTCAAGCGAATCACCGCGCCGTTGCTGTCGATCGGTATCTCGAGCGACATCTTGTACCCGACATACCAGCAAAAGCAGATTCGCGACCTGGTCAACGAAGCGGGTGGGCAATGTGAGTACGTCGAAATCGACTCACCTCATGGCCATGACGCGTTCTTGATCAATCTCGATCAGGTCGGGGCGCCGTTGAAGAAATTTCTTGAGCTCCACGCCCCGAGGTCGTGATCTAACGCTGCACGATTGCGTCGAGGCCGGCCACACATCGGCTCGACGCGGGTACTCGCAAGATCGCGCGGTCGTCGGTGTCGGCTTCGTTGATCACGACATAGTGACGGCGTTTGGCTTCTGGTGTCGACGCGACATAACTGACGAGCCAGCGCCCACGAAATTGCCGGCCGCGTCGACCTCGCCCGAAAACGATTAGTTGTCTGCCGTCGATCGTCACCCGCACCTCGACCCATTTCGACGAGTCGGGTTTGTCGTCGGACATCTTGGCGCTGAATCGCGAGCCGTCGCGCGAGACCCATTGGGGTTCGAAGCGGTTGATCCATTTGAGCAATCCGATGCCCGCGGCAAAGAAGGCGACCATTGAAATCAGGTTGAAGAAAGTGTCGTTCATCTCCGACTAGTTTGGCATCTGGCGATATGGTGCGGGTTTTCGGCTTTCTGTTCGGTTTGGCGGAGACTCTGGGAGTTTCGTTGAAGTTCGTCTCGTTCGCCATGCTGGCAATCGCTGCCGGTCTGTTATTGGCGACGATCTGGTTTTGGCGGAGTGCGCGACCCGAGACCGAGGCATTGGCGCCGCTCGAGATAATGGGCGAGCGCGAGTTCTTGGAGGCCGACGAGGACACGCGCAAAAGAATGCTCAACGCTGTGCGCGCCAAGCCCAGCCTCGCTGCGACCGGTGAAGATAAATCGGCACCCACTGCCGATCCGATCAAGACAAACTAAATTGTTGACATGCCCGCAAATTTTGACCCCGTTGAAATGATCCAAAGATTCCGTGATCGAGCCGCCTCGGTCAAGCGACGCCCGCTCCCGCCCGTCGCCGGCGAAGAGCGTCAACACTTCCTGAATCAAGCCCAAATTGATTTCCAAGATTTCGCGATGATCGGTGATGCCCAAGCGACAATCGAAGACGGGGTCTTGACCTTGCGCATCGACTTGCGGCCGCCCGCAAAGTGAACTTCGCCGCAACACTGCGCGCGCGGATCACCGCAGTACCGGTTCTTGCCGTGTTCATCGCTGTTTTTGCCTGGGGTGTCGGACCCCTCTTGTTTTTGGCGCCCTCGATCTCGATCAACTCGGTGTTGTTCTACAGGGTCTTGTTTTGGCCCCCTCTGCTCTACTTCATCGCCACTCGCGATGGCAAGAAGATCGACCGATCTCTGTTTCGAATCGTCTTGTTGCCCGGCGCGTTGTTCGGAGTCTCGACGATTTTTGGCTTCACGGCGATCGTCGAAACTTCGATCGCCAACGCCACGATCATCGGCAACGTCTCAACGGCGATGGTGTTGTTCGCTGCGCCAAAGTTTCTCAACGAGGCGATTTCACGCTGGCAGGTGTTGCTTGCGCTGACGAGCTTCGCCGGCGTCGTCGCCGTCGTCATCGGTGCGGGTAACACGGGTGGTTCGAGTCTTTTCGGCGACTTTCTCGCCTTCGTCAATGCGTCCACATGGGCTCTCTATTTCATTTCGTCGAAGCGACGGCGTCTCGAGGGTTTTGGCACCTGGCAATTTCTGTTCGGTGTGAGCCTCATCCAAACGTGCGTCGTCGTGCCATACTCGCTGATCACCAGCGACGATATTCTGCAGATCACTTGGCGCGATTTGGGTTTCTTGATCGCGATGACTTTGTTCTCCGGCACCGTCGGGCACAGTTTCATGCTTTGGGCGCAAAAATATGTCGACGCTTCGGTCTCGTCGCTGATCTTGTTGTTGGGGCCCGTGATTTCTTCGTTCGGGGCGTGGCTGGTTTATGGTCAACAAATTTCTCTGATGCAAGTGATCGGTGGAGTGGTTGTTCTCGCGTCGCTCGCCGGGGTCGTGCGTCTGGCGAATTCGGTAAGGGTGAGCAAAGACGTGGTGGGCGCCGCCGACCCGTTGCTAAACTCGAATCCTTAAGTAATCGCGTTTTTGCGGACGTGGCTCAGCGGTAGAGCATCACCTTGCCAAGGTGAGGGTCGCGGGTTCAAATCCCGTCGTCCGCTCCAATTTGCAATCGGCCCTAGCGGCGGCGGGGTGGGCGAGGAAAAAACGCGCTGGTCGTGGCGACGTAATTCTCGTAGCCAGGCTTGCGCTTGAGCAGCGACCGATCCAGCATCGCCACGCCCGAAACCTTGACCAACAAGATCGTCATCACCACCGGACCGATCAGTCCGTAAACGCCGTTCGAAGTTTCGGCGGCGATCAAACCCAAACCCCACCAGACACATGAGTCGCCGAAATAATTCGGGTGCCGCGTGTAACGCCAGAGGCCCTGATCCATGACCAGGCCCTTGTTGGCGGGATCGCGTTTGAACCTGGCGAGTTGCGCATCGCCGACGGCTTCAAAATAAATGCCGACACCCCAGACCAGAACCCCGAGCCCGCCGATCACGCCGAAGCCGGGTTCGGTTTGCACTTGGCCCAGTTGCACGGGCAAAGAGACAACGAACATCAGCAGACCTTGCAGACCGAAAACCGTGTACAGGCTGACGATCGCGAATCGAGCCCCGTATTTGCGGCGCATCGCCTGGTACCTGAAGTCTTCGCCGTGGCCCAAATTTCGCTTGGCCAAATAAATTGAAAGGCGCAGACCCCAGATCGTGGCCAAAACAGTCAGCAACAGACTTCGAGTTGAGTTGCCGTCGCTCAACCAAAATGTCACCCAGGCCACGAGCACGAACCCCGAACCCCAGGCGATATCGACGATCGACGCGTCACGCATCACCAGGCTGATCGCCCAAACGGTCAACATCATGCAGGCAATCGCGACGATCGCGCCAACCATCACGAGGCTTGCCCCGGCCAAAGCAAAAATCGCCGCACTGATCACGCTCAGACCCTAGACCAGATCGAAGGTTGTATCAACGCGATCTGGGTGCGAGCCTTGACGGGTGCTTCAAGTCAAAGATCTGTGCGTCGAGATCGGCGGACTACTGGTCGTCGATTCGGCGTCTTTCGCCGTGATGCCCCGCGACAAGGTCGGTCTGGTCGGTCGCAACGGCGCCGGCAAGACGACACTGTTCAAAGTGCTGGGTGGCGCTGTCGAGCCAAAGTCGGGTGTCATCAATCGCAACGGATGTTTCGGGTATCTGCCGCAAGACCCGCGCATTGCCGGTTATTTGGATTCGCGAACCGCGATCTCGCACATTCTTTCGGGACGGGGCATCGACGATGAAATAATTCGTATCGAAAAACTGCGCATTGCGATCGAAGAAAATTCGAGCGACGCGAACATCGCCAAATTCGCCAAAGCGGAGGACGAGTTTTCACTCAAGGGCGGCTACGCGGCCGACAGTGAGGCCCGGGCAATCGCCGCGGGCCTGGGTTTGAAGCCCGATCGTCTTGGTCTGGCACTCGGCGTATTGTCGGGAGGCGAGCGACGTCGGGTCGAACTGTCTCGAATCTTGTTCAGCGGCAGCGACACGCTGTTGCTCGACGAACCGACGAACCACCTCGACATCGACGCCAAGATGTGGATGCTCGATTTCTTGCGTTCATACAAGGGCGCGTTGCTCGTGATCAGCCACGACCTCGAATTGCTCGACGAGGCGATCACCCGCGTGCTGCACCTCGATCGCCCCGACGAAGATTCCGAGGGCCAAATCGTCGAATATCGCGGAACCTACTCGCAGTATTTGATTTCACGCGAAGCCGACGAGGTGCGACAAGCGAAAAAAGCCACCCAGCAGAGCAAAGAGATCGAACGATTGCAGCGTGTCGTCGATCGTTTCGGCGCCAAGGCGAGCAAGGCGGCGATGGCCAAGAGCATCGAGAAGCGAATCAGCCGAATCGAAGAGACCCGGGTCTTTGCCGCGCAAGGTGCCCGCGTGTTGAAAGTGCGATTTCCCGACCCGCCGCACTGCGGCGAAACAGTGTTGACGGTCGATGGTTTGCGCAAGACATACGGCGGGCCCGACATTTTTCACGATGTCAGTTTCGACTTGGGTCGGGGCGAGCGGCTTCTCGTGCTCGGTCTCAACGGCGCGGGAAAGACTTCGCTGTTGCGAATTTTGGCGGGCGAAGTGAAACCCGACAACGGTGATTTCACATTTGGCTACAACGTGCAGGTCGGCTATTACGCCCAAGAGCATGACAACCTCGTCGCCCAGCGCTCGCTGGTCGACCACATGCGCGAGCAAGCACCTGTTCCCCTGGGTCTGACCGAAACGCAGTTGCGGGGCATGCTCGGCATGTTCGGTTTGTCGGGCGACAAAGTGCACCAAGAGTCGGCGACGTTGTCGGGTGGCGAAAAGACCAAACTCGCGCTGGCGATGATGATCGTCGGAAAAAACAATCTGCTGCTGCTCGACGAGCCGACCAACAACCTCGACCCGTCAAGCCGACAGGCCGTGGCCGATGCCTTGTCGAATTGGCCGGGGGCGATCGTGTTGGTCAGCCATGACGCAGAATTCGTCGAACAACTTTCGCCGACAAAAGTTTTGCTGATGCCCGACGGGCAGGAAGACTATTTCAACGAGTCGTGGCTCGAACTCGTGACGCTTGCGTAAAATTCGATCTTTACTTCAGCGCGCGAATGTAGGCGATGATGCTGGCGATTTCGGCGTCGGTGAGTTTGTTCGCCGGCATGATGCCCGAGGCGCCACGACGCTTCTTTTCACCCGGATATTTGATCGACTCGTATAAATACGCATCGTCGGCGGTGACGACCGTGCCGTCGCTGAGCGTGACCTGAGAATCAGCCAGACCGACGAACTTTGGCCCGACCCGACCTTCGCCATTTTCGCCGTGGCAACTTGCGCAACCCGCGGTGATGGCGATGTTTCGACCCGCAGAAGCCTCGGGCGAGAGGTCGACGGGCGCGCCCGACGAACTCGACGAGCACGACGCGACGAACACCGAAAGCGCAACCGCCGACAAGACCGGGATTTTTGACCAGAATTTGAATGCCATTACAAAATAATATCTTTGCAGGTAAGTAGAGTTCGTCACTGTGGTGAAAAACAGATGGTGACAGATCTTCCACAGCACCCTTCGCAGGGCAACGAGTCCGACGGCTATTGGATGCACTATCACGACCAAAACAGCGAAAAGCTCGCCGCCGCGGTGGTCGATTACGCCCTCGATCGGATTCGTCTCGATCCGCCGCCGTTGGATGCCCCCAAATCTTTGAGTCAGTTGCAGGCTCTGGTCGGCAACACGATCACCCCCGAGGGTTTGGGCGGGTTGAAGGTTCTTGAAATCTTTACCCAGCACTTGGCCCGTGCCTGCATCAGCGTCGACCATCCGCTGTTTTTGTCGTTCGTGCCGGGCGCCCCGACCGAGAGCGCCGTGTTGTTCGATCTCGTCCTCAGTGCTTCGAACATTTACGGGGGTTCATGGCTCGAGAGTGCGGGTGCGGTGTTCGCCGAAAATCAGGCTCTGCAGTGGGTGGCAAGCCTCGCTAATTTTCCCTCGACGAGTTCGGGTGTTTTCGTCAGCGGCGGCACGGCCGGCAATCTCTCGGCGCTCATCGTGGCCCGGTGGCGTTGGCGCCAAAATGGCAAAGGTGCCCTCGATCGAGTTCGGCCGATGATCGTCTCATCTTCTAGCGCACATTCATCTGTCGGGCTTGCCGCCAACGCGATGGATGCCGACATCGTCAAAGTCGAAGCCGACGCGCAAGGTCGAATGTCGGGCGTCAACCTGCGAAATGCCGTCGCGTCGTTAGATCCGCAAGATCGAGACCGGGTTTGCGCGGTTGTCGCCACCGCGGGCACCACCAACTTGGGTGTCATCGACGACCTGGTCGCGGCGAGCGACCAGGCGCGCGAACTTGGCGCATGGTTCCATGTCGACGGCGCCTATGGTGCGGCCGCGTTGTGTGCGCCGAGTGTGCGCCATTTGTTCGTCGGCATCGAGCGCGCCGACAGTTTCATCGTCGACCCGCACAAGTGGTTGTTCGGTCCGTTTGATTGTTGCGCCCTCATCTATCGAGACCCCGACACCGCGCGTCGCGCCCACACGCAGCGCGCCGAGTATCTCGAGGTTTTGACGCAACAAGATTTGGGCGACGCCTTGGCCAATCCGTCAGATTTGGCGCATCACTTGTCGCGCCGGGCAAGAGGTTTGCCGTTTTGGTTCAGCGTCGCCACGCATGGCACCGAGGCCTACGAAGAAGCGATGGAGATAACGCTGCAAGTCACCCGTGAGGCGACGGCGCTGATCAAAAATGCGCCGTATCTCGAATTGTTGCTCGAGCCCGAACTCTCGGTGATCATCTTCAAGAGAAAGGGTTGGTCGCCCGAGCAATATCAAACCTGGAGCGATCGCATGCTCAACGAAGGGCGGGCATTCGTCGTGCCGACGACGTTCAACGGCGAAACAATTCTGCGCTTTTGCATCATCAACCCCCGCACCACCATCGACGAGGTCGCCGATATTCTCAAGTCGCTAGAGTAACTCTGTGCTGAAAGCCGTTCGATCTGTCGTTCGGCTGAGAAAGTTCGAATTCAACGGCGACAAGCGAAGGCTCGCGGCGTGTGGCGACCTGAAAGATCTCCGCAAACTGGCGAAGCGAAATTTGCCGGGCGGCGTGTTCGATTATTTCGACGGTGCGGCCGAAGACGAGTGGTCGCTGGCCAACAACAGCGCCGCCTTTTCGAAGTTTGGTCTCGTGCCAAAGGTGCTCCGAGATGTCTCCAAGATCGACACGACCACGACGATCATGGGCCAGGCGGTGCCGTTTCCGATCGCCCTCTCGCCGACAGGGTTCACGCGCATCGCCCATCCGCAGGGTGAACTTGCCGTGGCCCGTGTCGCGGGAAGAAACTCGTTGCCCTTCACCTTGTCGACGCTCGGCACGCGCAGCATCGAAGAGGTCGCGGCGGTGGCCACCGGCCCGTTGTGGTATCAGCTCTACGTCTGGCGCGATCGCGGACTCTCGCGTGAACTCGTGCAGCGGGCGAATGCGGCGGGCTACAAGGCGATCATGGTCACGGTCGACACGGCAGTGTTCGGTCGTCGCGAGCGCGATGTCCGCCGAGGTTTCACTCTTCCGCCGAAAATCGGCCTCGAGACGTTCATCGACGGCATTCGTCACCCGCGTTGGACATTCAAGTTCGTCACCAACGAGCCGATTACTTTCTCCGCCGTGGCCGGCCGAAAAGATGTCGACGGTTCGCAGGCGATCACATTGTCTGACTATGTGAATTCACAATTCGACCCGACTTTGAGTTGGCGCGATCTCGATTGGATTCGCCAAGAGTCGGGTTTGCCGATCATGCTCAAGGGCATTCAGTGCGTCGATGACGCCAAGCAGGCCGCGTCGCTCGGCGTCGACGCGATCGCCCTGTCGAATCACGGCGGTCGTCAACTTGACGGGTCGCCGGCGCCGATCGAACTTCTGCCGAGCGTCATCGATGCGGTTGGCGACGCGATCGAGGTGCTGGTCGACGGTGGCGTTCGGCGCGGCTCCGATGTCGTCAAGGCGTGCGCGCTGGGTGCGCGGGCGGCGATGTTCGGCCGCCCCTATCTATACGGTCTGGGTGCGGCCGGCGAATTGGGTGTGCAGTGGGCGCTCGATCACATCACGAGCGGCATTTCGCGCACAATGGCTCTGATCGGGGAGACCTCGATCAGGGGTTTGCGACGCGAATCGGTCGTCGCGCGCTAGTTACTTTTTGGTTGCGGGCGTCTTTTTGACGACGGTCTTTTTTCGCGCACCGTAACGCTTGTTGAAGCGGTCGACTCGACCCGCCGAGTCGATGATCTTCATCTGACCGGTGAAAAACGGGTGGCTCGCATTCGAAATTTCAAGTTGCACCAGCGGGTAGCTGTTGCCGTCATCCCACACGACCGTCTTGCTCGGGTCGGTCTTCAGCGTCGAGCGCGTCAAGAAACGGTAGTTGGCCGAACTGTCTTCGAACACGACGAACTGATAATCGGGATGAATCTCGGGTTTCACGGGTTCAAAGTGTAGCGGGGCGAACGCGCCCTCTATACTGATCGGATGCCAAATCGCTGTGATGTCCTCTCGAAGACCCCGGGCAAGGGTCATACAATTTCGCATTCGCACATCCGCACCAAGCGCTGGTGGCGAGTCAACACTCAGAAGCGTCGCTTCTGGTTGCCCTCCGAGCGTCGTTGGGTGACGCTCAATGTGAGCACCAAAGGCGTTCGCACCATCGACAAGCGCGGCATCGAGTCGGTCGTCGCCGAGATGCGTCGCGCCGGCAAGAAAGTCTGATCGTTCATGGCCGCAAAGAGCAAGGACAAACGACCGATCATCAAATTGCGAAGCACCGCCGACACGGGCTTCACCTACGTCACGCGTAAAAACAAGGTCAACTCGCGCGAGCGTCTCGAACTCAAGAAATATGATCCGATCGTGCGCAAGCACGTGGTGTTCAAAGAAGAGCGCTAAAGACTTTTCAGCGCGTTCGCCAAGTCGTTCTTGATATCGACGCAGGCCTCCAAACCCACCGACAGTCGAAGCAGCGAGTCGGTGATGCCCGTCTCGGCTTTCGTCTTCGCATCGACGCTGTTGTGGGTGCTGGTCGACGAATGCGAAATCAGCGTCTCCGGCCCGCCGAGAGTCACGGCGGTGTGCACGAGTTTCAATGCATCGATCAGTTTCGCCGCGTTCTCGCGCCCACCCTCAACTTCGAACGACAGCACCGAACCCATATAAGCCATCTGTTTGACGGCCAATTCGTATTGCGGATGTGATTTGAGCCCGGGGTAGTGCACCGCGGTGATGCGTGCATGCTCGCTCAGCCACTCGGCCAGTTCTTGGGCCGAGGCGCTTTGTCGGGCGAGGCGCGCGTCAAGCGTGCGAATGCCGCGCAGTGCGTTCATCGCGTCAAACGGCGATGCCGTTTT
>Ga0194127_10001444_pt1 | contig 34848 bp, 31 predicted proteins | sample TA2KigC100mmetaG_FD_148624 | JGI IMG/M metagenome (GOLD analysis project Ga0194127, IMG submission 148624) | Freshwater microbial communities from Lake Tanganyika, Tanzania - TA2015036 Kigoma Deep Cast 100m | ecosystem: Environmental > Aquatic > Freshwater > Lake | place: Tanzania: Lake...
TTCGCATAAAGCCCTGGCGATATGAGACCGGCCTTTGGCATAGAACTGGGTAATGGTATTTTGGATAAAACCAATCTCTTGTGGCCCAAGAGATCGAGACCGATAACGGAATAGGATGGGGTCCATAGCGTTCTCCTTGCTTCTGGAGAACGTTATACAACATTATTGAATCTGACGCCAGCTCTTTCTTTATTCAGTTTTCAAAGAACTTTTTTCAAAGCGCTAAAGTGTTACCATTTCTGAAACTTTTTGATATGGTTTGCATATAATTATTTGTTTCTAACGGTTGCCTTAACCGGCTGCCAATGCAGCGCAGCGGAATTGCCAGTCCGAGTTAAAGGCGTTGTTAGGCGGTTACACTCCTAAAGTCCCTTCCATGCCCATCGGTAGATGTAACCGTTTTTGTCAACCCAAAACATTCGGTAAGCGTTATAAGATGAAGTTTGCGGAGGCGTGTATGTTGTATAACCAGTCGCACTGCCGTATGCATAATTTCTTGTACCGTAGACCGATCCTGTTACAGTAGTAGTTGAGTGTCCAGGGGAAGTAAAGGTTCTGGTTGTTGAATAAATAAAAATGTTTCCTCCTTGACCGTCGCCGATCACTTGCTGTGGAGGCCCCCAACTTGCTATTAAATCTGATTGGTGATGTCCCATCCATGTTTGCATGGTCTTGTTGATGGAGGCACAGCCAGTGAAGATCGGCAGGACAAGGATGAGAATTAGGCCGAGCCTAGGGAAGTCTTTTCTCATGGTTTCCTCCTTTTGCCTTTGTTAGGCCCAACTTGGTGCTGGTCCAACTATGCAGTTCCAAGCCCGAATGCCCTCCGCGGTGGCTGCCGTTGCCAAGGGCCCGTCCGCTGTTATTAGTACCGATGCCGAGTCGCCGACAAATACGGAATAACGTCCCCTCTTAATAGTCAGCAACTGAAGCGCATCTGAGAGATCCAGGTGATACCTCCTAGCCATTTGCTCTACATCACCGTGAACTTTAGGATCCAGAAGCCCTAAGTCGTCAACCGCCAGACGCCCTCCCCATGCGTCAATGATGAGACCACGTGTAGCGAGGAAGTACTCGTCAGTAGTGAGGCGTTTCCCACCTTTCTTGCCCTTTTTCCAAAGCCCCTTTATACGACCAAGAGCTTCTGCGAGACAGAGCGAAGTGACACAAAAATTCGTGTTTCTATTAAAGAAATCTCGTATCAATAGACCGTCTGGCTCATCAATAACCAATTTGATGAGAGCGGATGCATCTACATAGCGGATCTTCACTGACGCACTATCAGTCATATATCACCCCTTTGGGCCTAACGATTCGGCCAGCGGCGAGGAAACCGCGGAGCGGATTCCTCGTACGTTGGAGCCTCTTGTTCGGGGCCATTATTTTATTCTCCAACCCAAAGAAGAGCGAAAGTGGTAAGGGCGCCCACCTATTCATTTTCAACGGATTAAGAAGCTTCAATTCTTTGAGTGATTTCAGTGGTCGAAGTTCTTTTAAACCTTTCAAGGGTTCAAGATTGTAGTTCATGGACACTGCGCCTTTTACACAACCCACTGCATAGCCTTTGTGGTACCCGATGATCCCGCTTTCAAACCAACCCAAATGTTTGCCATTGAAACCCCACACTGAATCGTCCGCCAAGTATGCGACATGTTTGCCTTCCCAGAGGTAGATGGTGAGGTCATGATCCGTGTCAATATATGCGGCGGCATCCCCCTCTGAGTCATATAGCGTTATTTCCTTCGCAAAGACAGTAGATGCAAAGATAATGATTCCCAAAGTGAGCAGTCTAGCAGACAATTTCTTCATTGTTCTTTCTCGTTAGCCTAACAATTATCGAACTACAGACTGTAATTTCTTAAAATCCTATACTTGATGGTCGATTTTGTCAAACAGATTATCGGAGGAAATAATTTGTTTGAATATCCAGGTTATGTTGCATATAATTATGCCCTCTTGTTGATTATTGATGGATAATGTCGGGTAGAGAGGAATCCTGTGGGCATTACTCAAGACCTTGCAAGATTTAGCAGTGAGTTGAAATTCCATCAACTTCCCGATGAAGTCATTGATCGAGCGAAGTATTTTTTCCTTGACTTCATTGGCGTGGCTTGTCGTGGCTCCAAGGAGGATTCATCCCAGAGTATGTATCGGTTCATCCAGGAGATGGGAAGTACCAACAGGGGTGGGGTCCTCATCGGGACAAAAAAAAGATCTCCCTTTGTCTATTCAGCCCTTGCCAATGGAACAGCAGGTCATGCGATTGAGATGGATGATGTGAATAACGAAGCCTCGCTCCACCCCGGAGTAGTCGTTTTTCCTTCTGCCCTTGCTACTGGTGAAATGATGGGATCAAGCGGAAGAAGCTTTATCGAGGCTGCTGTCACAGGATATGAAGTGATGATTCGCCTGGGAAAGGCGATTGGTCCCGCAAATAGCTATGCTCGGGGTTTCCATCCAACAGGCACATGCGGGACCTTTGGGTCGAGTGCGGTTGCCTCAAAGATCATGGGCCTCAAAACTGAAAAAATAGTAAGCGCCATGGGGATTGCCGGGAGTCAGGCGGCCGGCTCGATGGAGTATCTGGCTCAAGGGGCATGGACGAAGCGTTTCCACGCAGGGTGGGCAGCTCACAGTGGAATGATCGCCACCCTGCTCGCACGGAAGGGATTTAAGGGGCCCACTTCAATCATTGAAGGCAGAGATGGATTCCTGCACGCCTACTCCAATGGGGCGGATGAAAGCAAGGTGTTGGAAGGAATCGGTTCAGGATTTGAAATTCTTCGGACATCTGTAAAACCACATGCCTGCTGTCGTTACATGCAGCCTCCCATTGACGCTATCCTGAAGATAATGACGGAGCGTAATCTCAGGCCCGATCAGGTGGAAAAGGTCAGACTGGGACTTCTGAGCGCAGGCGCCTCCCTGATTGCCGAGCCTGCGGAGAAGAAGTATGACCCTCGATCGATTGTGGATGCCCAGTTTAGCATGCCTTTTGGAGCAGCGGTTGCACTCCTTTATAGGAAGGCAGGACTGAGAGAGTTTCAGCTCTCCAGGATCAGGTCTGAAGATGTGAAGGCAATGATGAAAAGAGTGGAGTATGCCGTTGGCCCTGAATTGGATGAGACCTTTCCAAGACAGTGGTGTGCCACTGCCGAAATTTTTACCAACGATGGAAAGCGATATTTCACGAGGATTGAATATCCCAAAGGCGACCCCGAGAATCCGCTTTCCTGGGATGAGTTGATCGAAAAGTTTTATGATCTGAGTAACCGTTTCTGGACAAAAGAACGACGAGTTAAGATTGTTGAACAAGTAAGGAACTTTGAAAAGATTCGAGATCTTCGGGAATGGTCCTCTTTATTGTTACGAAATAGATAGCCAATCATAAGGAGAAAGAGATATGGAAGACATCGGATGTAATTGTGCGAAGTGTGCGGTGGTGGAGAAGATCTGCAGGCTGGAGAAGGGAAGGGGGCCTTCGTCGTGTCCTACAAAGAAGGAAGGTCCAACCCTGACAGAGGCTCTATCAAGATATGATGATCCGGAGATCAAAGAGTTTGCGCGCATGGCTTCGGTTCAGGAAGGGTCCTGTTATGCCCAGCGGGATGCAAAGCCGTTTGTGATGATTCCCACCAAGAGCCGGATCGAGGAGTTGATCGAGTTCTCACAGAGGATGGGCTATAAGAAGCTTGGCCTGGCCTTCTGCGGGGGACTGACCCTTGAAGCTTCGATTCTTTCAGAGATACTGGAGAAACATGGTTTTGAAGTCATTTCAGTTTCCTGCAAGGTGGGAGGCATTCCAAAGGAGAGGATCGGCATCAAGGATGAGGAGAAGATCCAAATCGGCAAGTTCGAGCCGATGTGCAACCCCATTGCCCAGGCAAAGATCTTGAATCGGGCCGGAACCGATTTCAATATCATGCTGGGACTCTGCATTGGCCATGATTCCCTCTTCTTGAAATTTGTAGATGGTCTGACGACCGTCTTTGCCGTCAAAGACCGGGTTACAGGCCACAATCCGGTAGCCGCACTTTATACCTCACGATCCTATTATCAGCGGGTAATGAAGTTGGAATTCGGCAGTCCGGAGGAGATGAAGACCGGATTAATATCCAGAGAAAATGGTGAATAGGTAACTTTTCCCTTGACAAATTTTTATGGAGGCGTTAACGTTAACGCATAACATTAAAATAGAGTCTGTTTATAAATTCCGTTATTCCGTCATGCCGGACTTGAGGAGCTTCCCCCGTACTGGATACGAGGGCATCCAGACGTCGTCCCGACAAAAGTCGGGAACCATCTCTAAGGCTGGATCCCGGTTTTCACCGGGAACCCTGGATTCCGGTTTTCGCCGGAATGACGACCTTTTTGGAAACCGTTAGTTTATAAACAGATACTAAATAATTCCCTTTTGAAAAAGGAAAGGAGGCTATAAGAATGGAAGGAATGGATAAGGTGGCAAAGAAGCCAGTCGGGATAACGGATACTACCCTTCGTGACGGTCATCAATCCAATTTGGCGACGCGCATGAGGGTGGAGGATATGGTTCCCATTGCCGAGGAACTGGATCAGTCAGGGTTTCATTCTGTTGAGGTATGGGGAGGGGCGACTTATGATGTCTGCCATCGTTTTTTAGGAGAAGACCCCTGGGAAAGGGTGAGGATTCTGAAGAGGCTGATGCCAAAGACACCGTTTCAGATGCTGCTCCGGGGACAAAATTTAGTGGGCTACCGTCACTATGCCGATGATCTGGTGGAAGCATTCGTAGAAAAATGCGCAGAAGTGGGCATCGATATCTTTCGAGTTTTCGATGCGGTTAATGACGAGCGCAACTTTGAGACGGCCTTCAAAACGATCCAACGATGCGGCAAACACATCCAGGGAACGATCTGTTATTCTTTGACTGAGACACGGATGGGAGGGCCCATCTACAATATCAATTACTATCTTGACAAGGCAAAAATACTGGAGGATATGGGAGCAAATTCGCTCTGCATCAAAGATATGGCCGCACTGATAGCTCCGTATGACGCCTATGAGCTCGTTAAAGCGCTTAAAAAAGTCGTAAAAATTCCCATTCAGCTCCATACACATTATACGAGCGGGATGGGAACCATGACCTATCTGAAGGCGATTGAAGCTGGAGTGGATGTCGTCGATACATCGCTTGCCCCGTTTGCCCTCCGTTCTTCCCAGCCGGCCGTGGAACCTCTTCTTGTCGCCCTTCAGGGAACGCCCTGGGATCCGAAGATTGACCTTTCGAAACTCCTCAAATTAGGAGACTATCTGGAGTCCATCGCTCCCAAGTATCGCGACTTTCTGGATACGACGAAGATGTCCGTGATCGACACTGGAGTGCTCAAACATCAGATTCCCGGCGGGATGATTTCAAACATGGTGGGCCAGCTCAAACAGCAAAATGCCATCCACAGGATTTCAGAGGTCTATGCGGAACTGCCGCAGACCCGGAAAGACCTTGGGTATCCTCCATTGGTGACGCCGACTTCGCAGATCGTGGGGGTTCAGGCCGTGCTCAACGTTCTCTTCGGCCGTTATAAGATGCTGTCAAAGGAGACGCAGGACTATGTCTATGGCCTCTATGGAAAGTCTCCTGTTCCGATATCGGACGACGTCAAGAATACGGTTCTTAAGGGATATAAGAAAGGGAAGGAGCCGATCACCTGCCGTCCCGCGGATGTTATCGAGCCTGAGTTAGAGAAGGTGAAGGAGGAAACAAAAGGGCTGGCTAAAGACCTTTATGATACATTGATTTACGCTCTTTTCCCCCAGACCGGGACGCAGTTCTTAAAGTGGAAATATGGCCTGGAACCTGTTCCGGATAAGGTGAAGCCCAAAACGATGGAGGATGTGAAGCGGGAAGACGAAGCCGTTGCCAAAGCAAAGGCGGAAGCTCAGAAAAAATAAGTCAAGAAGAGGGGAGGGGGCCAAGATAGGCTCCCTCCCCCCTATGAACGCTACGAGATGAATAAAAAGGTCAATATAAAAGATATTGCCAGGATTGCAAAAGTTTCACACACCACCGTTTCAAGAGCCCTCAATGACAAATCTCGAATTCGCAATGAGACCAAAGAGAAGATTCTCTCCATCGCAAAAGAGTTAGGTTATCGGCCTAATTTTATCGCCAGAAGTCTGGTGATGAGGCGAACAAGAACTTTGGGTCTTGTCATAACGAATATTGCCAACCCTTTTTACACAGAACTCGCACAGGGGATTGAAAAGACAGCCACAAAGTTAGGATATAGCATCATCCTCTGCAGCACCCAGTCCAACATCTCCACTGAAAAACAGTATATTGAAATGCTTCGAAGCAAAGGAGTGGATGGAATCATTTTCTCCTCTGCCCATATGGAAGATCCGAACATCGTTATGTTGGCCGAGGAAGAATTTCCCATTATCATGGTCAATCGAAGGACCTACCATCCAACCGTAAAGGAGAAGATCGATTATGTGGGGGTGGATAATATCCTTGGGGGATTTATGGCTGTGGAGCATCTGACCAGGCTCGGTCATAAAAGAATTGGAGTGATTGGCGGGTCTGCGGAATCCTCAGTGGGCCTCGAACGTCTCGATGGCGGGAAAAAAGCGCTTGATGCCTATGGGTTGAAGCAAAGAGACGATTTTTTTCTCGAAGGAAATTTTTTAAAGAGGTCGGGTTATCAGAGGGCAAAACAATTTCTTAAAATGGCAGAGATGCCCACTGCCATCTTTGCCACTAATGATTACATGGCATTGGGAGTTTATCAGGCGATCCTCGAAGAGGGGCTCAGGATACCGGAGGATATGGCCCTGATCGGGTTCAACGACATCGAATTTTCCTCCATGCGGGGGATCGAGTTGACCACGATCGGCCAAAAAAAGTTTGAGATGGGAGCCATCGCTGTTGAGATGCTGGTCGAAAAGATTGAGAAGGGTGATGACAGGCCATCAGCCAAGGAGATTTTTCTCGTGCCCGAACTGATCATCCGGAAGACCTGCGGGTTTCATCTGAGGGGCTATTTGCTGGACCAAGAGAGCCAACCTCACAACCTTGAATCTTGAACCATGAACCTTTATTTAGACTCTGTCCATCAACTAAAGGTTTCCCAAAAGATCGTCATTCCGGCGAAAGCCGGAATCCAGGGTTCCCGGTGAAAACCGGGATCCAATCTTTGAAATGGTTCCCGACTTTTGTTGGGACGGCGTCTGGATGCCCCCGTATCCAGTACGGGGCAAGCTCCTCGAGTCCGGCATGACGGAAAAAGTGCATTTATCAACGAAGTCTATTCAGAAAGGAGGCAATCTTATGTCAAGAAAAAAGATTTCGATTATTGGAGCAGGATTTGTCGGAGCTACGGCGGCACACTGGGCCGCTGCTAAGGAATTAGGCGACATCGTTTTGGTGGACATTCTGGAAGGGATTCCCCAGGGCAAGGCACTTGACCTCTTTGAATCAGCGCCGGTAGAAGGTTTTGATTCAAATGTCATCGGCACAAACACGTATGAAGAGACGAAAGGTTCGGATATCGTCATCATCACCTCAGGAGTTCCAAGGAAACCAGGGATGAGCCGGGAGGATCTGCTCGAGATCAATCGGAAGATCATCGAATCCGTGGTCGCTGAGGTGACCTCAAAATCTCCGAATGCCATCCTCATCATGGTGACCAATCCTCTGGATACCATGACCTATTTGGCCGTGAAAAAGAGCGGTTTGCCGAAAGAGAGGGTGATGGGAATGGCAGGGGTTCTGGATACGGCCCGATACAGGGCTTTCATTGCGATGGAATTGGGAGTCTCTGTCGAGGATATTCAGGCGCTTTTGTTAGGCGGGCATGGGGATGAGATGGTTCCTCTTCCGAGATACACGACAATCAGCGGTATTCCGCTCTCACAACTTCTTCCAAAAGAGAAGATTGACAAATTGGTGGATCGGGCCCGCAAGGGTGGCGGAGAAATCGTCAATCTACTCAAGACAGGGAGCGCTTTCTATGCACCCTCAGCAGGAGCGATTCAAATGGCAGAGGCCATCCTCAAGGATAAAAAGAGAATTCTTCCCTGCTGTGTCTATCTCAACGGAGAATATGGCTTGAAAGACATCTGCTTTGGAGTCCCTGTGAAGCTTGGGGAAAAGGGTGTGGAGTCAATCATTGAACTGGATCTGACCGAAGAGGAGAAAGGTCTGGTAGCTAAGTCCGCAGAGAGCGTGAAAAAGAGCATCGAAGAGTTGAAACTGTAATTAAGGGTATAAGGAGCGTCCTGCTTTACAGGACTTGAGGATCGGCTTGTAGCCTTGAGGATAGAGGTAGAAAAATAAAGATTCTGCCTTAAGCGTAGCGGCCCTTAAACGAAGTGACCCTTAAGCGAAGCGCTCCTCAAACACAGCGGGGAAAAGATGCGAGAAATTGACGTAAAGCTGATTACCGAGAAGGTGAGAGACCTCTGTATGGAGGCGAATACCGATCTGGGAGAAGATGTGCTCGAGGCCTTTGATCGGGCCATACAAAAAGAAGAATCATCCTTAGGGGTGGAGATCCTGAAAGAGTTGAAAGAGAATGCCCGGATTGCGAGGGACGAAAAGGTGGCGATCTGCCAGGATACGGGGTTTGCAGTGGTCTTCATCGAATTGGGGCAGGAAGTCCATCTGGTCGGAGGGGGGCTGAAAGAAGCAATCTTTGAAGGGGTCCGTCAGGGATATCGGGACGGGTATCTCAGGAAATCGATCTGCCATCCCTTCACTCGGGAAAATACCGGCGACAATACTCCCGCCATCATCCATACGGAGATTGTACCCGGTGATCAGGTTCAGATCACTGTGGCTCCGAAAGGAGGCGGCAGCGAGAATATGAGCCGGGTGGTGATGCTCACTCCATCGGATGGGATTGAGGGAATCAAACGATATGTCGTTCAGAGGGTGAAGGAGTCCGGTTCGAATCCCTGCCCTCCGACCATTGTCGGAGTGGGAATCGGAGGGACATTTGAAATGGCCGCATTTCTTGCGAAGAAGAGCCTTCTCCGTCCTCTCGGGAGCAAGAATCAGGATCCGGAGCTGGACAAGTTGGAGTCAGAAATCCTGGAGGAGATCAATAAACTGGGAATCGGGCCACAGGGTTTGGGAGGACGAACCACCTCACTGGCAGTTCACGTCCTGATGATGCCCTGCCACATCGCCAGCTTTCCGCTGGCTGTGAACATCCAATGCCACGCCCAGAGACATAAAGAGATTGTGATATGAAAGGGAGCGGCCCCTACGGGGACTTGAGGTTGGAGGAGCGTCTCGCAAAGCAAGGCTTGAGGTGTGAGGCTAAAGATTTTGCGTCTAACCTTAAGCGAAAGCGTTCCTCAAGCGAACGCGATCCTCGAACGAAGTGTTCCTGAGACGGAGGATATATGACCGAGCCTATTCGTTTAAAAACTCCCCTGACCGATAAGGATGTGGAGAGATTGAAGATCGGAGATCGGGTTCTTATCAATGGGGTGATTTATACAGGAAGGGATGCCGCCCACAAAAGGCTCTCGGATCTCTTGAAAGAGGGAAAAGAATTTCCCTTTGACATTCGAGGCCAGATCATATACTATGTCGGCCCGACACCCGCGAGACCCGGACAGGTCTTCGGGTCTGCAGGCCCTACAACCAGTTACCGTATGGATGCCTATGCCCCTGCTTTGATTGAGAAAGGTTTGAAAGGGATGATCGGAAAGGGAATGCGTTCCGATGCAGTCAAAGAAGCGATGAAGAAACATCAAGCTGTCTACTTTGCGGCCACCGGAGGGGCAGGCGCTCTTCTGGCCAAAAAGGTGAAAAAGGCAGAAGTCGTGGCCTATGAGGATCTTGGTCCGGAGGCCATCCGGAGGCTTGAAGTGGAAGACCTTCCGGTCATCGTCATCAATGATGTCCGGGGAAATGACCTCTATATTGAAGGGGAGAAGAAATACCGTAAAGGTTAAGGTCAAGGTTGAAGTTGAGCAAAAAATCTCCATATATCAACTCCGCTTTCATTCGTCTTGTCACCAGGGATGTTTTATGATTAAGATGTGAGCCTATTTTTGGAGACCCATCATGAAAATTGAACTTACACGTGAGAAAGTTCACAACGAGTTTACGAAGAAGGTGGAGCTGATCAGCGGGCAGAACCTCTTTGCCTGTTATCAGTGCGGGAATTGCACGGCCGGTTGTCCGGTGGCTTTTGCCATGGATGTGGGCCCCCATGAGGTCATCCGTTATACGCTTCTCGGTCTCGAAGAAGAAGCGCTTGGAGTCAACACCTTCTGGCTCTGCGCTTCATGCCTCCAGTGTACGTCGAGGTGCCCGAAAGGGATCGATATCGCAAGGGTGATGGACGCCTTAAGAATGGTCATCTTGAGGAAGAAGGACCGGAAGGATCACATCCAGATTCCAGACTTCCCCGAAGGGTTTCTTGAAAGACTTCCGCAGATCGCCTTTGTCAGCGGGTTCAGAAAGTTTCTTTCATAAGATAATTTGTAATACTTTAGCGGTTTGAAAATCTTTGTAAAATCCCTCCCGACCTCCCTTTGCCAAAGGGAGGAGATAAGGGTTTCCCCCTTTGGAAAAGGGGGATTAAGGGGGATTTTATAATGAATCTTTTGGTCAATTGACTCGTAAAACTCTTCTTTTCAAAATGCTAAAGTGATACGATAATTTTAAATGTCAAAATCCAAATGCCAAATCAATACCAAATTTCAAAAACGGGATTCTGAAACGAGTTCAGAATGACATGTTGGTCATGCCGAACTTGGTTCGGCATCTCATTTTAGCTTGGGAGTTCTTATGGAATATCTCTATTTTCCGGGTTGCACCCTCTACACGAAGGCAAAGAATTTTGATCAGACGGCCAGGGACTGTTCTCTTCTCCTCGGATTTGAATTAAAAGAGCTTCCAAACTGGACCTGCTGTGGAGCGACCTTTCCATTAACCACAGACAATATCATGGCCCTTCTCCCGCCATCGAGAATTTTAGCCAAGGCGAGAGAAGAAGGGACAACGCTGACGACCCTCTGCGCCATCTGCTTCAATGTGATCAAGAGGACAAACCGGTTGATTCAGAACGATGGTGAGAAGCGAGAGAAGATCAACAACTTTATCGAGATGAACTACCAGGGAGACCTCCGGATCCTCCACTATCTGGAGATACTGAAACAGGAGATCGGTTTTTCTCAAATCAAAGAGAGGATGAAGAAGCCGTTAGCCGGACTTAAGGCGGCGGCCTATTATGGGTGTATGCTCCTGCGGCCGTTTGATGAGATGGGATTTGACGACAAGGAGAGCCCCACCCTGTTTGAAGAGTTTCTGGAGGCCATGGGCGCAGAACCGGTTGATTTTCCCTATAAGATCGAATGCTGTGGGTCTTTTCAGTCCGTGGGCTCGCCTGATGTAGCCACCGAGTGCGCCTATAAAATTCTTGGCTCTGCAGTGAAGAACGGGGCAGAGGTCGTCGTTTCAACCTGTCCGATGTGCACCTTCAACATCGACCATAAACAGTCCGATATTAAAGAAAAGTATCTGGGCTTCAAACCCATACCGGTCCTCTATTTCACCCAGCTATTAGGTATGGCCATGGGACTCGATTATCAGACTCTGGGATTTGAACAAAACTTCGTGGATCCTTTGCCGCTTTTAAAGGAAAAGGGTTTTATATAAATGAAGGTATCAATTTAGCGGTTTGAAATAAACTTGTTAGAATCCCTCCCCACCTCCCTTTTCCAAAGGGAGGAGAAACATTTCCCCCTTTTGACAAAGGGGGATGAAGGGGGATTAGATAACTTTTTTCAAAGAACTAAAGTGTTACAAATGAAGAATAATGGAAGATTCATCAAGAGGGCGATGGTTATTGGCGGAGGCATCGCCGGAATCTCCGCATCGATTGACATCGGAAATGCGGGTTATGAGGTCGTTCTGGTGGAGAAACTTCCCTCCATCGGAGGCAGGATGCTTCAGCTCTCGGAGACCTTTCCCACTCTTGATTGCGCCCAGTGCACCCTGACCCCTAAAACCGTGGAAACAGGCCAGCACCCTCATATTAAACTCCTCACCTATTCAGAGGTGGACGAGGTGGAGGGGAAAGCGGGTGACTTTACCGTGAGAATCCGCAGAAAGGCGGCCTATGTGGACTGGGAGAAATGCACAGGCTGCGGTCTCTGCCAGGAGAAGTGCCCTTCGAAAAAACCTTCTGAGTTTGACCGGGCCATGGGACTGGGAAAGGCGATCTATACGCTTTCGCCTCAGGCCGTTCCAAACAAACCCGTGATCAATCCTTCAACCTGCCGTTATTTTTTGGAGAAGAAATGCAGGGTCTGCGAGAAGGTCTGCCCGGTCGGAGCCATTGACTATGAACAACAGGACCGTTTTGTTGAAGAGAAGGTGGGAGCCATCATTACGGCTGTGGGTTTTGACCTGATCCCAAAGGAAACGTTCGGCGAATATGGCTATGGAGTGATTCCGGATGTGATCGATGGCCTGGCCTTCGAGAGGCTCAATTCTGCATCCGGGCCGACCACGGGCGAAATCAAAAGGCCTTCGGATGGCAAGATTCCGAAGGAGGTTGTTTTCATCCAGTGCACGGGGTCAAGAGACCCTGAACGGTATATGCCCTACTGCTCGCGGGTTTGCTGTATGTATACGGCCAAACATGCCAGGCTCTATAAACATAAGGTCCATGACGGGCAGGCTTATATCTTTTACATGGATATCCGGTCAACAGGCAAGGGATATGAAGAATTCATCCAGCAGGGGATGGAAGAGGAGGGGATCCTCTATCTCCGCGGCAGGGTCTCCCGGATCTTCAAGGATGACGGGAAGATCGTTGTCTGGGGCGTGGATACGCTGACAGGAAAGAAGGTGGAGGTCTCTGCGGATATGGTCGTCCTGGCCACGGCCATTCAACCCCAGGCGGAGGCAAAAGGACTGGCTCAAAAATTAGGGATCAACACGGATGAATATGGGTTCTTCACCGAGGCGGAGAGGAAACTCCGTCCAGTGGAGACCAATAGAGAGGGGATCTACATTGCAGGCTGCGCCCAGGGGCCCAAAGATATTGCCGACGCCGTGGCCCATGCCAACGCTTCGGCAAGCAAAGTCCAGGGATTGTTTGCGAAAAACTAAGAACGCTGGAGGATGGAGGAGCGGCCCGGAAAAGGCCTGAGGAGCGTCCTGCTTCGCAGGACTTGAGGATAGAGGCAAAAGGATAAAGGTTTTACCTTAAGCGAAGCGCTCCTCGAACGAAGTGTTCTTCAAACGAAGTGCTCCTTGAGCGAAAGAGAGCGAAGCGATCCTCAAACCTTAAGCAAAGCGATCATGAAAAAACTCGGTGTTTTTATCTGTCATTGCGGAGTGAATATTGCGGGCACGGTTGATGTTAAGTCGGTGGCTGGCAAAATGGAAGAAGTGAAGGATGTCAGCCATAGCGCCGATTACATCTATATGTGCTCCGAACCCGGGCAACAGCTCATCCGGGAGGCAATTCGGGAGAAGGGGTTGGAAGGGGTTGTTGTCGCCTGCTGTTCGCCGAGCATGCATGAGAATACATTCAGAAAGGCGGTTAAATCGGAAGGGATGAACCCCTATCTCTGCGAGATCGCCAATATCCGGGAGCAGTGCAGTTGGGTTCACCAGAAAGAGAAGCAGAGGGCGACAGAAAAAGCCGAAGAGATCATTCTGGCGACCCTGAAGAAGGTGAGAGAGAATGAGAAGCTTGAGGCCATTTCAGTTTCCATTAACCGGAGCGTTCTGGTCATCGGCGGAGGGATTGCCGGAATGACTGCAGCCCTCGATCTGGCAGAGGGAGGTTATGAGGTGATCCTGCTTGAAAAGGAGCAGGCCCTGGGCGGACATATGACCCAGCTTTCAAAAACTTTTCCTGATCTTCATCCCGCCCTTCCGAATCTCTTTGCGAAGGCAAAGGAGATAGAAAAACATCCGGGGATCGATCTCCATTGCTATTCGGAGATGGAGGATGTGAAAGGCTATGTGGGAAATTTTGAGCTGACCATCCGGAAGAAGGCAACCCATGTCGATTGGGAGAAGTGTAATGGTTGCGGTCTCTGCATCAGGGACTGTCCCGTGGAATATGTTTCCCAATTTGAGAGAGGGCTGGGCGTTCGAAAGGCGATTGATCTCCTTTATCCTAAGAGCGTTCCCGATAAGCCCGTGGTCCATCGCGACCATTGCCGATATTTTATTGATGGGAGTTGCAGAAAATGCGAAGAGGTCTGCCCTGAGAAGGCGATTCGGTTCAACCAGGAAGATGAACGGATCGGGAAGAAGGTCGGGGCCATTGTCGTAGCCACGGGATTTGATCTCTATCCCCGTGAGAAGCTGGGGGAGTATGGCTATGGAGAGATTCCGGATGTGATCGATGGCCTCTCCCTGGAACGGATGCTCTCAGCCGACGGGCCCACCCAGGGAAAGATCGTCCGGCCCTCCGATGGAAAAGTTCCAAAGGAGATGGTCTTTATCCAGTGCGTGGCATCGAGGGACCCGGACCGGTATATGCCTTACTGCTCCCGCATCTGCTGTATGTACACCGCCAAACAGGCGAAGATCTATAAGGAGCAGGTCCCGGACGGACAGCCCTATATCTTCTATATGGATATCCGGTCGGACGGCAAAGGCTACGAGGAATTTTTACAGAAGACGATCGAGGAGGAAGGGCTTCTCTATCTCAGGGGCCGTGTCTCCAGGATTTTTCAGGATAATGGGAAGGTGAGGGTGTTGGGGGTGGATACCCTCACGGGCAATATGGTTGAGGTGGCGGCTGATATGGTCGTATTGGCCACCGCCGTTGTCCCAAGCGATGGCGTGAAAGACCTGGCCGCCAAGCTGAGGGCGACCGTCGATCGCCATGGGTTTTTAACAGAGGCCCATATCAAACTCTATCCCGTGGAGAGTTCTACGAAGGGAATCTACTTAGCCGGTTGCGGTCAGGGCCCGAAAGATATCTCCGATACGGTCTCGCAGGCATCCGCCACAGCCAGCAAGATTCAGGCCCTGCTTTCAACGGACCAGCTCCTTCAGGACCCCTTGATCGCTTTTGTTGATGAACATATTTGCAGCGGGTGCGGCATCTGCGTTGAGATCTGTCCCTATGAGGCGAGAGAGATGGACTCCCGCCGGGGAATCTCGGTTGTCCATAGCGCGCTTTGCCAGGGATGCGGAGCCTGTATCGGGGCTTGCCCAAATTTCGCCTGTGAGTTAAGAAATAGTTCGTCGATCCAAACCCTTCGGATGATGGATACGTTTGTTTGAAAGCGCTTAGCGCTTAGCCTGCCTAACGCAGGCAGGCGCTATGCGCATAGCGATAAAAATGGAGGAATGAATGGAAGCCCTGACCAACGTAGAGAAGGCTAACAACACTTTTCTGGAGGAAGCGGAGAAATGGAGCGGGGAAAAGCTCAGCCTCTGCTATCAGTGCCTCAAGTGCACGGCGGGTTGCCCCACGGCCCCATCCATGGACATTCGGCCCAACAGCATCATCCGGATGATCCAGATGGGAAAGAAGAAAGAAGTCCTGGAAAGCAGCGCCATCTGGTTTTGTGTTTACTGTCAGACTTGCGGCACACGTTGTCCGAATGAGATCCACATCGGGGTTCTCATGGATGCCCTAAGAGAAATGGCAATGAGAGAGGGGATTCATGCAAAAGAGAAGAATATCCATCTCTTCCATGAGGCTTTTATCCAGAGCGTTCGTAGGGGAGGGAGGGCGCACGAGGTAACCATGCTGATGGACTACGTGCTCCGAAGCAGAGATTTGATGAAAGGTTCTCTCATCCCTGGCGTGAAGCTCTTTTTGAAGGGTAAATTTCCTTTGCTCCCCAGCTTTGTGAAGGGGAGAGGTGAGATCAAGAGGATTTTTGAGAAGTGTACAAAAGCGAAATAAATGCCGTATGGTAAATAAATTACAAGGGCTTAAAACGAGATGCCGAAACAAGTTCGGCATGACAAGAATGTCATTCTGAACTCGTTTCAGAATCTCGTTTGAAAGTTGATTATCTATTTGATTTTTAGCAAAAGTTAGGGAGGCAACAAATGCGATTCTCTTATTTTCCGGGTTGTACGGATCATTCTTCATCTTATGAGTACGGTCGGTCCACGGAGGCGGTTCTCGAAACACTGGGGGTGGAACTGGTGGAGATTGAGGATTGGAACTGTTGCGGAGCGGCGGCGACCCATAGCCTCAATCGTCTGCTTTCCCTCTGCCTCCCGGCCAGGAATATTTCCAAGGCACAGTTGGCGAAGGCAGGGCCTCTGGTGGTTCCCTGTGCCGGATGTTTTAGCTACTTGAAAAGGACCGAGTACGTTCTGCAGCATGATCAAGCGGAGCGAAAGGAGATCGAAGAGATCGTCGGATTTACCTATGACCCTTCGATTGAAATATTGGCGTTGATGGATGTGTTTCTGAATCGAATCGGTTTGGAGAAAATAAAAGAAAAGGTAAAGAACCCTTTGAAGGGATTGAAGCCCGTTTGTTACTATGGATGCGCTCTGGTTCGGCATCCCAAAATTACTCAGCTGGATGATCCGGAAAACCCACAATACATGGATCGTTTGATGAAGAGCCTCGGGGCCGAACCGGTGGATTGGTCTTATAAAACGGATTGCTGTGGCGCAGACCTGGCCATGACCTATGCGGATGTGGTTAAGAAACTGGTAGGGAAAATTGTATCCATGGCGAAAGAGGCAGGAGCCCATTGTATCGTAACCTCTTGTGGTCTCTGCCAGATGAACCTGGAGATGAGGCAGGACCAGGGACTCCCCATTTTTTATTTTACTGAGCTGATTGGAGCGGCATTTGACGTTAAGAACCAAGAGAAATGGTTGAAGAAACATTTGATCAACCCAAAGGGACTGTTGGAGTCGTTACAATTGGCATAGGAGATAAAATTCGCAAAAGGTTTGAGGCTGAAGGTTGGAGGCAAAGAATTTGCCTAAAACCTCAAACCTCCAACCTCAAACAATTTTCAGAGGATAACAAATGGCACAAGCAAAAATGAGAGGCGACAAGAGTTCGGCATTGGTTGTGGGCGCTGGGATCGCAGGAATGCAGTCGGCGCTTCTTCTGGCAGAGATGGGGAGGAAGGTTTTTCTCCTCGAACAGGGGCCGGCCATCGGAGGCTATTTTCCTCTTCTTGATAAGACCTTTCCAACGAATTCGTGCGGCGTCTGTTTTATGAGCCCCACTCCTCCGGCGTTCTGTCCGATCTATGAGTGTCATCTTCACGACAATATTGAACTGTTGCCCTATTCGGAAGTGAAGAAAGTGGAAGGGGCCGCAGGGGATTTTAGGGTTTCCATCGTCAGGAAACCCAGATGCGTGGACCCGAAGCGATGCACCCTCTGCGAGGCCTGCATCAAAGTCTGTCCGGTGGAGGTGGAGAGGGAATTCGGAGGCGGCCTGGAGAAGAGAAAGGCGATCTATCTTCCCTATCCGCAGGCGATTCCTCACAGTCTTGTGATTGACCCCAAGACCTGTACTCGATGCGGTGAATGCGTGAAGGTCTGCGCTCCGGGCGCCATCGATCTTGATATGAAGGAAGAGGAGGAAGCGATCGGGGTAGGGGCCATCCTGCTCGGATTTGGATTTGAACCTTTCTGGGCACAGAAGAAAGGGGAATACGGATTTGGCCGGTATGAGAATGTGTTGACCAGCATCCAGTTCGAAAGGCTCATCTCCACCTCAAGCCCCACACAGGGATTTCCAATCCGGGTCTCCGACAGAAAGAAGATGGAGAGGATTGCTTTTATCCAGTGCGTGGGATCGAGAGACCCTTCCTGCGGTCAGGATCACTGTTCCACGATCTGCTGCATGTATGCCACCAAGCAGGCGATGATCGCTAAAGAGAGGTCTCCGGGTTTGAATGTCACTTTCTTCTACATGGACATCCGGCCGATGGGAAAGGATTACGAACGATATTATGAAAGGGCGAAGACCGAATATGGAATTGAATATATTCGAAGCGCCATCTCAAGCGTCAAGGAACTTCAACAGACAAAGAACCTTCTCATCACTTATGTGAAGGAGGATGGGACCTTTGAAGAGAGGGAGTTCGACAGCGTCATCCTCTCCGTGGGATTTACGCCTCCCCAGAACATCAAGGATTTAGCGGGGGGGATGGGGCTCCGGTTAAATCCGCAGGGGTTTTGCGAGACCGATGAGTTTCATCCTGCCAAGACCTCGGTCAATGGAATTTTTGTCGGAGGTGCATTCCGGGGGCCGAGAGACATCCCGGAGACCGTTGTCGAGGGGTCAAGCGCGGCCGCGGCTGCCGCTTCATTCCTTGCTCCGAATTCCCTCCCCATTTCAAAACAGGAATATCCTGCGGAGGGAGCTTTATCATACGAGGTTCCGAAGATCGGTGTGTTCATCTGCCACTGCGGCGGAGAATTGAAGGAAAGCCTGTCCATTCCTGAACTGATCGAGGGGGCCAAACAGTTGGGAGAGGTCTCGCATGTGGAAGAGATGGGTCTGGCCTGCCTTCCTGAAGATCTCAACCAGATCAAAATGAAAATAGGAGAACACGGGATCAACCGGATCGTCATCGCAGGTTGCTCCCATCGGGAGATTCGAAAGACGATGGAGGAGATGGCAAAGGGAATGGGATTTAATCCCTATCTCATTGAATATGCCAATCTCCGGGAGCAGTGCGCCTTTGTTCATAGAGATCTTCCGAAATTGGCCACGGAGAAGGCAATGGCTCTCATCAGGATGGCCGTGGAAAGGGCGAGAAGGATTCAACCCATCCGAAAAGGGAGCCAGAAGGTTGAGAAGAGAGGATTGGTGGTGGGCGGAGGGGCGGCTGGAATCACCGCCTCCCTGCGACTGGCAGAGCAGGGCTATGAGGTCTACCTGATTGAGAAGGAGAAAGATCTGGGTGGGAATCTGAAAGAATCCTACTATACCTTGAAGGGATCAAATCCACAGGCCCTTTTGGAGGATCTCATTCAAAAAGTAAAAAGCTACCCTTCTATCCATCCTTATTTCGAAACGGAGATTGTCGAGTTTGGAAAGAAGAACGGCCATTACAAAACGAAGATTAAACATCCGGATGGAGAAGAATTTATCGACCACGGGGCCCTCATCCTGGCGACCGGCGGAAAAGAGGTGACTCCGAAGGAATATCTCTACGGCCAGGACCCCAGGGTCATCACACAGAAACAACTGGATAAGGCGATTCACCTCGATGACGGAGGATTGAAGGAGGTTCGGTCTGCCGTCATGATCCAGTGTGTGGGATCAAGAGATGAGGAACACCCTTATTGCAGCCGCGTCTGCTGCGGTCATGCGATAAAGAATGCCCTTAAATTGAAAGAGAAAAACCCTCATATGAATGTCTATGTCCTTTACCGGGATGTGAGAACTTACGGGTTCTATGAGACCTATTATTATGAGGCAAGGGGCAAAGGAGTCGTCTTCATCCGTTACGATCTGGAGAAGAAGCCCAGGGTAACCCTTGAGAATGGTGAGCTTCGTGTCTTGGCCTTTGATCCTGCGATGGGCGGCGAGGTGAGCCTTCCTGCGGACCGCATCATCCTCAGCGCCGGCATCGAACCGAATGACAACCGGGATCTGGCAAAGATATTTGATGTGGATCTTAATCCGGATGGTTTCTTTATGGAGGCCAACCCAAAATCCGCTCCCCTTGATTCGGTGGACCGGGGAAAATTCTTCTGCGGACTCTGCCATTCGCCCAATTTTATGGAGGATGCCATCTCCCAGGGGAATGCGGCGGCCGCACGGGCAGGGGCGCTCCTTTCGAAAGAGACAGTGGAAGAGAAGGCCTATTTGGCCTATGTGATCAAGAGGCTCTGCTGCGGGTGCGGACTCTGTGTGACAGCCTGTCCCTATGGGGCAAGGGTGCTCAATGAAGAGGAAGTGAAAGCAGAGGTGGTGGATGCGCTCTGCCAGGGATGCGGCAACTGTGTCGTCGCCTGCAGGAATGCGGCCTCACAGCAAAGAAACTTTGAAAAAGGATTGAATCTGACCGTTCTTAATGAAGCGATTGATTAAATGGGAAGAGGATAGAGGATCGGCCTTCGGCCTTGAGGGAAGAGGTAAAAGAAAAAGAATTTGCCTCAAGCGAAGCGCTCCTCAAATGTAATGCTCCTTAAACAAACGACGTAGGAGGTTGATATGGCAGACTTTGAACCGAGGATCGTTGCTTTTCTTTGTCACTGGTGCACCTATACCGGAGCGGATCTTGCAGGGACCACCCGGCAGCAGTATCCCCCCAATATTCGTGTCATCCATCTGATGTGCTCTGGAGCGGTCGATTCAATTTATGTGCTGAAGGCCCTGATCGACGGCGCAGATGGCGTGTTGCTCGGAGGATGCCACCCCGGCGACTGCCATTACCAGACCGGCAATTACAAGGCGCGAAGAAGGGTGGCGATTCTGAAAGGCATTCTAAACCAGATGGGGTTTACCGAAGATCGCATCTGGTTGAAATGGATCAGCGCCAGTGAGGGAAAACTTTTTGCCGATACCGTGACAAAGATGACCGAAGATTTGAGGAAGATGGGACCCAATCCCATGAAACAGTTATGGAACGCCTAAACGCAAAGCGCATAGCGCATAGGGCATAGCGTTAAGAAAAGTAGCCGCAGGCTTTAGCCTGCGATCAGGCGGATTTAATCATGAAAGGAGAATTTCCAAAGATGGCAAAGCAGACAGTGTTGAAAGTTTCGGGAGGAAAGACCGAAGAGACCGTTAACGGGTTTCTTAAATCCCTTTTAGAAAAGGGAGTGTTCGAGGCCCTTCTTATTCCCAAGAAGCTTCCTTCCGGAGATGGGTTTGCTCAAACGTTGATCCACGATCCCGGAAAGATGGATGGCGCGTCTCCGTTTTCACTGACCATACCGGTTCAATCCGCAAGGGTTGCCTCCAATCTCTCTATAAAGAATTTAAACAAGAAAGTCGCTGCCGTATTGAAGACCTGTGAGATCAGGGCCGTTGTTGAGCTGGCCAAATTTCTTCAGGTAAAACTGGAGAACCTCTTTGTCATCGGCATCGACTGTCCGGGAACATTTGAAGTAACGGACTACTCGAAGATGGTTCAAGAGGGAAAGGAAGGCGGAAAACTGGAATCAGATTTATTTAAAAGCATGGAGAAGGGGGCGCCCGTAGCTCCACAGGGATTTGCTTTCCGACCTGCCTGCCAGATGTGTGAATTTCCTGTTCCAAAGGCCGATATTCATATTAAGCTCTTTGGCTACAAAACAGATGAAGAGGTCGGGCTTGAGATCGGAGATAAATTAGAAAAAGAGCTGGATGAGAAAGGGCTCCTCTCTGCTTCAGGAAATGAACCCGCCTCAAGGAACGAGGTGATCAATAAAGTCATTGCTGAGAGAATAAAGAAAAGAGATGCTCTCTTCCAGGAATTCAGCGGGATTGTCAAGAATCTGCCAGCTTTTCTGGATAAATTTTCGACCTGTATTCGATGTCACAACTGCATGATTTCCTGTCCGATCTGTTATTGCAAGGAGTGCGTCTTCAGGACAGCCGTGTTTGAGCATGAGGGAGATCAATTCCTGAGATGGGCGGACCGCAAGGGGGGAATCCGGATGCCCACCGACACCCTTATCTTTCATCTCATCCGGATGACCCATATGGTCACCTCCTGCATTGGGTGCGGGCTCTGCGACAGCGCCTGCCCGAGCAAGCTTCCAGTTGCCACTCTCTTCAGGAGCGTTGGGGATAAGATCCAGAAGATGTTCAACTATGTTCCCGGAAGAGATGTCAATGAGGTGCCACCGGTCGCCACCTTCAAAGAAGACGAACTGAAAATCGAATCAGGAGCGATCTAAAAATCCAAATTCCAAAATCCAAATGTCAAAGGAATGTCAAAGCCCAAATTAGATTCTGAAACGAGTTCAGAATGACGTTATTGTCATGCCGAACTTGATTCGGCATCTCATTTGAGCTTTGGATTTGATTTGGGATTTGAACTTTGACATTTGACATTACAACCATTCAGATTTTTAGATAATCCATGTTTGAGGGAGACGTCGATGCAAACAGAAGAAATCAAAAAAGAGGACCTGGTTCCCATCTTCATCATGGGGAAGAGGTATGAAGTTCCTGCCTCTCTCACCATTCAGAAGGCGATGGAGTATGCTGGATACCAACTGATCCGGGGATGCGGATGCCGCGGAGGGATATGTGGAGCCTGCGGGACGGTCTACCGATTTCTAGGAAGTTATAAGATCGAGGTGGGGCTGGCCTGCCAAACCGTTGTCCAGCCCGACATGTATCTTGCCCAGATCCCCTTCTTCCCGGCTACCAAGAGTGTCTATGACATCGAAAAGGTCAAGCCTGCGATCGAGACACTGGTCAAACATTATCCTGAACTCCTCCGGTGTCTCCAGTGTAATACCTGCACCAAATCCTGCCCGATGGACATCGAGGTGATGGATTATATCGCTGCGGGAATGAGAGGGGATATCGCCAGATTGGCAGAGCTCTCTTTTGACTGCGTGATGTGTGGTCTCTGTACTTCAAGGTGCCCTGCAGAGATCTGTCAATATAACATTGCCATCCTGGGAAGGCGGCTATACGGAAAGTACGTTGCGCCCAGAGCGGAACATCTGGCCTCCATGGTCAAAGAGGTTGAGAAAGGGAAATACGAGCAGATGCTCCGTCAGTTGATGGATACGGATGAGGAGACATTAAAGAACCTTTATACCGCAAGAGAGATCGAGCCAGAGCAGGGGGACGAAGATTGGACCCCAAAGGATAAAACTTATCTGTAAAGATCATTGCAAATTGTAAAATGTAAATTACAAATTGAAAAATGGGGGCCGCTTAAAAGAAGATTATGAGAAATTTTACATTTTGCATTGCTAAATTTGCAATTTGCACTGTTATTTTGGAGGAATTATGCCGTATACAAGCGAGTTAAATGAGTTGATCAAGAAGGTTGAGGCAACGCGCCCCGGCAGGGTGGAAGCCAAGAGAAGAGGGGCAGAGTTTCCTTTGCTTACTTTGAAAGAAAGGGAGGAACGGCTAAAAAAGTATCATCCCGATTTCAAAAAAGGTTCACGAACGGAGATTCGTGTGGGTGTCAATAAGGGTTATTCGATCTCCCCGGAAATTGTTCATCTTCTCGAAGCCAAAAGTCGTGTCAACCCTGATGTGATTGATCTGAATAAAATCGCTTATGAAACCGATATCCTTATTCTCGGCGGAGGAGGCGCGGGAACGGCCGCTGCGTTGACCGCGCAGGAAAATGGAGTTAAGGCCCTGATCGCCACCAAATTGAGGCACGGGGATGCCAATACGATGATGGCGGAGGGCGGCATCCAGGGAGCCACGAAGGGAACGAAAGACTCTCCCTATTACCACTACCTCGATGTTTTGGGGGGAGGGCATTTTAAAAATGTTCCGGAGCTTGCCTATACCCTTGTCACGGAGGCTCCAAAGGTCCTGGCGTGGTTGGAAAATTTGGGGTGTATGCTGACGAAATTACCGGAAGGGCATCTGAAGTCACTTCATGGGGGCGGTACATGCCGGAAGCGGATGCATTACGCTGCCGATATTACCGGCGCCGAGATCATGAGAACCCTGAGAGATGAGGCAAAAAACCGGGCAGAAGACATTAAGGTTCTGGAATTTTCGCCGGCTGTGGAACTGATCTTGAATGAACACGGCCATTGTGCGGGGGCGGTGCTTTATAACCTGGAAACGGAAGAATATTTCATCGTAAAGGCGAAAGCGGTGATTATGGCTACGGGAGGTTCGGGAAGACTTCATATTCAGGGATTCATGACCACCAACCATTACGGTGCGACCGGGGATGGTTTGGTCATGGGTTATCGGGCAGGGGTAAAGTTATGTTTTCTCCATACCGTCCAGTACCATCCAACCGGTGCGGTCTTCCCTGAACAAGCAGAGGGTCTCCTGATCACAGAGAAGTTCAGAGGGGCAGGAGCCAATGTGCTCAACATTGATGGCGAACAATTCGTCAACGAACGGGAACCGAGAGATGTGGAATCCGCCTCGTTCATTAGAGAGTGTGATGAGGTTGGAAAGGGAATCCTGACGCCTACGGGTAAGTTGGGCATCTGGCTTGATTCTCCGATGATCGACATCCTGATGGGGGAAGGGGCGGTGAAGCGGGAATTCCCGGGCAAATTTATTTTGTTTAAGCGATTCGGGATCGATATTTCAAAGGATCCCATGCTGGTTTATCCCACGCTTCATTACCAGAACGGAGGCCTGGAATATAACAGCCTTTGCGAAACATCCGTCCCGGGATTTTTCGCTGCGGGCGAAGTTTCGGGTGGAGTCCATGGAGAAAATCGTTTAATGGGGAATTCGCTTCTTGACGTCACGGTCTTCGGCAGGATTGCGGGAGTAAGTGCATCGCTCTATACGAAAGACAAAGCGAAAGAAGGAAAATTGAACCTGGACCATGTCCGAAGATATCATAAAGAACTGGAAGAGGCAGGAATCGTCACAGACCGTGTAGCTCCCATGCTCCTTCCGGATTACTCCAATCCCAAAGTCCGGGAGCGTCAATTGACCGCCCATTATGTAGGCACAATACGGTAAGCTTCTGTTACGTAATTATAAGTGGCTTTTTATAAAAAGGAAGCTTCTTTTTCCTCCCTTTGGCAAAGCCTGCCTGCCGGTAGGCAGGGGAGGTTAGGAGGGATTTTACAAAGAATTTTAAACAACTAGATTAATATATTAACCTGTTTCTGATCCAGGAAGCCATGCCTCCAGTTTGAAATTACTTCCAAATGGATTGGCGAATCTCACATTTTCAATCATGACACCATCCCCGAAATCTTCGCTGATGACGATTGAAATCTGGTTCATCTTGGCAGAAGCCCAAATTTGTGCGTCCCAATAAGTCATCTGATAAGTACGGGCCCCGCGGATAGCCTCCAGAACGATTGCACCGTTAATATCTAATACCTCCCACGATAATAGATAGTTCTGGATACGAATATAAGCTTCCTCGAGAGTTAACGGGGGGCGCAATTTCTTTGTCGCATTGACGAAAAATTCAGCCAACACCTGCGGGGTTAAAACTCATAGATCATGGTCCACCAAACGGTCCAATAAAGCTAAAGCCAGGGGCTGTTTGGCCGTCTCCCCACGGTCATATGCGTAAAGCAGGATGTTTGTATCCACCAGGATTTTACCGGCCATAACGCATCAGCCTTTCTTCATAGGCATCCTCGCGCCTCCATCGGCGACCTCTTGAGGCAGGCCCCTTAGCCATGCGGTTGGCTATGAATGTTTTCTCCCTCTCCCATGCTTTTTTGTCTTTTGCACCCAACCGAACAGAGATCATTTGGCGATCAATCGCCCGTCGAATAACCTCTGCTTCCGTAATACCCAAAGACTTCGCTTGCTTTTTTAGAGTCGTTTCTTGGTGTGATTCGATATAAACTTGTTTTCGAACCATCCGAGGCATAGCCTTACCTCCTATAATACTTTAGCTACATCACAATATACATCACAGCACAAGGCCTGTCAAGAACGGGTTGTTAAAGGGGTTGTTTAAGGTGCGAGGGGAGAAGTGCCAACTCACTGCCCACTATTTGGAATTAAAGAGGGTCAGGTCTTTAATTTTGATGTTCATGAATTATCAAAAAGTAAGACTTGCCCCCAGGATTGCCATTTATGAATGGATAAAGTTAAACGATATTGAAATATAGCAACCCCCAATCCTTTTCTGGGCGGCGAGGATGCAAGATATTCAATTTATAAACCCAAAATACTCATTTCAATTTGGCCATCATTTTACCCTTTTTTAGGTTGATGAAATCCGTTATAATATGCCCGCCTATTTTTTAAAGAGGGGGAGGACGCAATGAAAATTCATGAGTATCAGGCCAAGGAGATTCTCAGGGGATACGGTATTCCTGTTCCAAAGGGAAGGGCGGCTGAAACGCCTGAAGAGGCGAGAAAGGTTGCTGAGGAGATTGGAGGAAAGCCGATCGTTGTCAAAGCCCAGATCCATGCAGGTGGCCGGGGAAAAGGTGGAGGTATTCGGGTTGTAAACAGCTCCGCAGAAGCAGAAAAGGCGGCAAAGGAGATTCTTGGGATGACCCTCGTTACCCATCAAACCGGACCAGCGGGCAGGGTGGTTCGGAAGATATTGGTCGAGGAGGGCGTGGAGATTAAAGAAGAACTCTATCTTGGTGTGGTGATGGACCGCTCCAGGGAACGCCCTGTGATCATGGCCAGCCGAGAAGGAGGAGTGGAGATCGAGAAGGTTGCCGCAGAGTCTCCGGAGAAAATTATAAAGGAATGGGTAGAGCCTTATGTGGGATTGAGGCCGTTTCAGGCAAATAAGGTTGGTTATGAACTCGGACTTGATCCTGCCCAGGTTGGAAAATTGAGAAGCGTGGTGAGCGGCCTTTATAAAACCTTTTACGAGAAAGACTGTCTTCTTGCAGAGATCAATCCTCTTGTGCTTACCGGAGGCGGAGATTTTATCGCCCTCGATGCCAAAATCAATTTCGATGATAATGGCCTTTTCAGGCACAAGGAGATTGCTGCCCTCAGGGATCTTAATGAAGAGGCCCCTCTGGAGATTGAAGCCTCCAAATACAATCTGAATTATATCAAGCTCGATGGAAATGTGGGATGCATGGTCAACGGCGCCGGGTTGGCCATGGCCACCATGGACATCATCAAGGTGTTCGGAGCCGAGCCTGCCAACTTTCTCGATGTAGGCGGAGGCGCAACGGTTGAGATGGTTAAAAACGGGTTTAAGATTCTCATGGCAGATCCGGCGGTGAAGGTCGTCTTTATCAACATCTTTGGCGGGATCCTTCGATGCGATACACTTGCCAGGGGAGTGACCGAGGCCGTTGAGGAGGTTAAAGTGAAAGTTCCTATTGTGGTGAGATTGGAAGGGACGAATGTGGAAGAGGGAAGAAAAATCTTAAGGGAATCAGGTCTCAATTTTACTGTTGCCTCTGGCATGCAGGAGGGAGCCCAGAAGGTGGTGGAAGCCCTTAAGAGCTAATGCGGATTGCGGATTGCGGAATGCGGAATGAAAAATTTTGAATTTGTGAGAATGACAGATTTTGGTTACTTCAACTCCGCATTCCGAAATCCGAATTCCGAAATATAAATGGGAGGAATTATGAGCATCTTGGTTGATGAGAATACAAAGGTAGTTGTTCAGGGGATTACGGGCAATGAGGGTCTATTCCATACGAAACAGATGAAAGAGTATGGAACAAAGGTGGTTGCCGGAGTGACTCCGGGTAAGGGAGGTCAGAAGGTTGAGGGAGTTCCTGTTTTTAATAGTGTCATGGAAGCGGTTAAGAATACCGGCGCAAATGCTTCAGCCATCTTTGTTCCTCCCGCCTTTTCTGCGGATGCGATCATGGAAGCCGCTGATTCAGGGGTATCTTTGGTTGTCTGTCTCACAGAGGGGATTCCAACGCTCGACATGGTGATGGTTCGAAAATATCTCAAAGAGAAGGGGACGAAGTTGGTTGGCCCAAATACTCCAGGAATCATCTCTCCAGGGAAGTGCAAAATCGGAGTAATGGCTGGATATATTCACAAACAAGGAGCAGTGGGAATTATGTCCAGGAGTGGAACACTCACTTACGAAGTGGTGGATCAATTGACGAAGAAGGGGATCGGGCAGTCGACCTGTGTGGGTATCGGCGGGGATCAGATCATAGGTCTGAACTATGTGGATTTATTGGACCTTTTCGAAAAAGACCCAGGCACTGAAGCCCTGATCATGATTGGCGAGATCGGGGGAACGGCCGAAGAAGAGGCAGCCCAATTTATTGAGAAGCATGTGAAAAAACCTGTAGTCGCTTTTATCGCCGGATTGACCGCTCCTCCTGGCAGAAGGATGGGGCATGCGGGGGCCATCATTTCCGGAGGAAAAGGCACAGCCGGAGAGAAGATGAAAGCATTAGAGAAAGCAGGGGTCAAAATCGTCAGGAATCCCGCATTGGTCGGAAGTGAACTTTCAGGTTTGCTGAAAAAGGCTTAATCTATATAAAAAACAATAATTATTTTAATAAGTTATTAAAAAATGTTTATCTTTTTTTTAATTTATGTTATTTTAATGCTAAGAATTTAAAAGGAAGGTGATAGATATGATTGTTGAATTGAGAGACCGTTTAAAGGGACTGAGCAATCGCCTTGAAATTCTTCGGGGCTATCTTTGACATTGCAAAGAGACATGAAAAACTCGGTGAAATTGAAAAGATGATGCTGGAACCTCATTTTTGGGAAGGGGGTGAGGCCGCACAGAAAATTTTGAAAGAAAGAACCTCCCTGCTTGAAGGTCTATCGCCATGGGAACAGGAGAAAAAGGGGCTTGAGGAGATGGAAATCCTCCTCCAGTTGATTGAGGAGGAGAAAGATGATGGGGAAGCCCAGGAATTATTGGATAGGATAAAGAGGAGTGAAGAAGCGATTGGCCAGATGGAATTCAAAAGAATGCTGGGCGGGGAGAATGACGAAAGAAATGCGATTGTCAGCATCAATGCAGGCGCAGGCGGTACAGAGGCGCAGGACTGGGTTGAAATGCTCCTTCGAATGTATCTGCGGTGGGCGGAGAATAAGAGATACCGGACTGAGATCATCGATATCCTTTCCGGTGATGAGGCGGGGTTGAAGAATGTGACCTTTACGGTCAACGGGCAATATGCCTACGGATATTTAAAGGCAGAGGTGGGAATCCATCGGCTCGTCCGGATTTCGCCCTTTGACGCGGGGGCAAGGCGACATACCTCATTTGCATCGGTTTTTGTCATTCCAGAGGTCCCGGATGATATTATGATTGAGATCGATGAGAAAGATTTGAGAGTTGACACCTACCGGTCGAGCGGGGCAGGGGGGCAACATGTCAACAAGACCGATTCAGCGGTCAGGATCACCCATCTTCCAACCGGAATGGTTGTCCAATGCCAGAATGAGCGATCTCAGCATAAGAATAAGGCGACTGCCCTGAAGATATTGAAGGCCCGCCTATACGAAAAGCAGATGGAAGAGAAGTCTGAGAAATTGGGGGAACTTCACAGCAACAAGAAAGAGATAGCCTGGGGAAGCCAGATTCGTTCTTATATTATGCATCCTTACAAAATGGTGAAAGATCACCGGACCGATGCGGTCATCCACCAGGTGGATCGGGTGATGGATGGAGAGATCGACGGGCTGATCCGGGCCTATCTGCTCAGCCCCTCTTGATTTAACATAAGAGAAACAATTGACTTTCTATGAATGAAGACATATCATTAAAGGGACCATTAGAAAAGACGATGCCGGAAGAGGAGAGAAATCTATTCGGAGCGCTGGAGGAAAAGATCGGTTATCTCCTGACGAAATATCAGGAGCTAATAAAGGAAAAAGACCGGTTGGCGGCTGAGGTCGATTCGGAAAGGGATAAGAGGGTTCGTTTGGAGAAGAGGATGGAACTCCTCTCCCAGGACAGGGAAAGTGTCAAAACCCGGATTGACCAGCTCCTTCACCGTTTGCGAAGCGTCGATCTATAAGTTCTCTGTATAGTTATTGAGATTTAAGACCTGTGATCGAGTCGGGCGAGAAGGTTGGGTGATGGGAAAAGAGAGGTCGGTTGAAATTAAAGTTTTCGGACAAACCTACACGGTAAAGACGGATGCCGAAGAGGGCCATATTCAGGAAGTGGCCAGGTATGTCAATGATAAGATGAACGAAGTTCTGAAGAAAACGAGAAGCGTCTCTACCTTGAATGTGGCGATATTGACGGCCCTCAATATTGCCGATGATCTTTTGAAGGAAAAAGATTACCGAGCGGCGATTCTTCGAGAAATTGAAGTAAGATCAAAAGACCTGGCCGATAAAATTGATATCCAGATAGGAGGAAAGGAATCAGGGAAGATTAGCATTACAGGCTAAAGTTCCCCTGGGGTGGTTATGATGGCCGGACAAGCCGAAATAAAACAGCCCGAAAAGGGAACCCTCCCCAATGGGTTGTTTCGGGCGGCCGACCGGATGACACCTCACGGGGAATTGCAAGGAACACCGTCGTGAGAAGATTGAAGGTGTGATGGGATAGAGAAGAGGATTGAGTTTTGAATCCTGAGGCGAGAAGAGAATGGCTTTGATACGGATTTTGATTTTGAATATGATTGAAATTCTTGGCAGGTCCTTCCAACCGAAGGTCCATCTGGAAAAGCGTCTCCGGGATGTGAGGAGATTAACAAACCAGAGAAAGCGTCATATTTTCCCCTTGGGAAGGCCGGCAGAATTTCATGATATAAAAAAGGCGAGATGGAAGTTCCCCCCGGGATTTTCCATGTTACTTTCTCCCTCTCGGATAACATCAAACCCTGCTTATTCTCTCTCCACCCTTCATTTCCTTTCTCCTCTCATTTGACGAACCTTTTTTCAGCAAAGAAAGGGAGGTGAGTTAAACGTTGAACCTATCCGTGGGATTTTATATCATTGTCGTTTTAGGTATGGCTTTTCTCGGAGGAATCATCGGATTCCTTCTGAATAAAAGGTACTCTGAGGCTAAAATAGGCGCAGCCAAAGAGGCTGCTAAACGGTTGATCGAAGAGGCGAAGAAAGCGGCTGAGATCTTAAAAAAAGAAGCTCTGCTCCAGGCCAAAGACAAGTTCTATCAGGAGAAGGCAGAGTTCGAAAAAGAGACCGTAGAGAAAAAACAGGAACTCCAGAATCTGGAGAGAAGGATCATCCAGCGAGAGTCCCATCTGGACAAGAGGATCGAACTTCTTGATTCAAAAGAAAACGAGATCACACGCAAAGAAAAGACGATGATTCTGCAGGAGAAAACAATTCAAGAACAGGAGAAGAAGGTGGCTGAACTGATTCAGAAACAGCGAATCCAGTTGGAAAACATAGCCAAGATGTCTTCTGAAGAAGCTAAACGCCTCCTGATGGAATCGATGGAGGAAGAGGCGAAACATGAGGCAGCGAAAGGGATCAAGAGGATTGAGGATGAAGCAAGAGAGACGGCTGACAAGAAAGCAAAAGAAATTATCAGCTTAGCCGTTCAACGTTATGCTGGAGAATATGTGGCTGAACAGACGGTTTCTGTGGTCAGTTTGCCAAACGAAGAGATGAAGGGGCGAATCATCGGCCGGGAGGGTCGGAATATCAGAGCCCTTGAAGCGGCTACAGGAATTGATCTGATCATCGATGATACCCCTGAGGCTGTCATTCTTTCGGGATTCAATCCTGTCCGCAGGGAGGTCGCCCGGGTTTCCCTTGAACGATTGGTGAGCGATGGCCGAATCCATCCTGCAAGGATTGAAGAGATCGTCCAGAAAGTGGAGCAGGAGGTGGAGACCACGATGCGCGAAGCCGGCGAACAGGCCACCTTCGATGTAGGAGTACATGGCATCCACCCTGAATTGATCAAACTGATCGGGCGCCTTAAATATCGTACGAGTTATGCTCAGAATGTCTACCAGCACTCTCTGGAAGTGGCGTTCCTTACCGGAATCATGGCCGCAGAGTTGGGCATCAATGTGAAACAGGCCAAGAGAGCAGGGCTTCTCCATGATATAGGGAAAGCAGTAGATCATGAGGTGGAAGGACCCCATGGCCGGATCGGAGCGGATTTAGCGAGAAAATATGGAGAATCGCCTGCGATCGTACACGCCATTGCCTCCCATCATGAAGAGGAAAAACCGGAGTCGATTCTGGATGTTCTGGTAGAAGCCGCGGATGCCCTTTCGGGCGCGAGGCCAGGGGCAAGGCGCGAGATGCTGGAGACCTATGTCAAACGGCTGGAGGATCTGGAAAAGATTGCCCAGTCGTTTCAGGGGGTGGAAAAATCGTATGCCATTCAAGCGGGAAGAGAAATCCGGGTGATGGTCCAACCCGAACGTATCTCAGACGAGGCCTCTGCGATTCTTTCAAGAGACATCGCCCGCAAGATCGAAAAAGATCTCACCTATCCCGGTCAGATCAAGGTGACAGTGATACGTGAGATGAGAGCGGTGGAGATCGCCAAGTAATAATCATTTCAAATTGCAACATTAGCATTGATCAATTAGCAATTAATTAAGAAAACATATCGATTTAACCTTTGCAAAACGGAGCTCTCGGAGCTTTTGTTTGCCCTGTGATTTCTCTATGCGAAAAGGGGCACCCAGCTTCCTTGAAATTTTTCTGGATTCTTGTTGGAATGCTTTTTATTGCTAACTGCTAATTTTCCAATGCTAATTTTTCAGTGAGCTTTAGGATGCGTATTCTTTTTATCGGAGACATTGTCGGGAAACCTGGCAGGCAGGCGATCGATCGACTTTTAAGAAAAGTCGTCAGTGACTATGGAATTGAGTTTACGATCGCCAACGGGGAGAACGCCGCAGGGGGAATGGGAATAACCCCTGCCATCGCCCTTGAGATTCTGGAGCAAGGAGCGGACCTTCTGACTTCAGGAAACCATATCTGGGCCAAGAAAGAGATTTTCCCTTTCCTGGATAAGGAGAGCAGGATCTTAAGGCCTGCAAATTATCCGCCTCATGTCCCGGGTCGAGGTGCGGGTGTTTTTCAATCGAAGAACGGGGAAAAGATCGGGGTGATCAATCTTGAAGGAAGGGTCTTTATGAAACATCTTGATTGTCCCTTCCGTGTTGGAGAAAAAGAGATTGAAGCATTAAGAAAAGAGACTCCCATCATCGTGGTCGATTTCCATGCGGAGGCCACTTCTGAGAAGGTGGCGATGGGATGGTTTTTAGATGGTAAAGTGACGGCTGTACTGGGAACCCACACTCATGTTCAGACCAGTGATGAAAAGATTCTGGATGGAGGGACAGCTTATATAACAGATGTGGGGATGACCGGGCCGCTGGATTCGGTCATCGGGATACGAAAACAGGTGGCTGTAAATCGGCTCTTAACACAGATTCCGTGGAAATTTGATGTGGCAACGGATGAGGTTGAAATGCAAGGGGTGATCGTTGAAGTTGACCCACTGATAGGAAAGGCAAAAGGGATTCAGAGGATCAGAATTTCCTTGGACCAACGGAGCGGATTGCCATGAGCAGAGTCAAACATAACGGAAAGATAACGGTTTTCGACATTTTTAAAGAGAGGGGCTTCATAGAGCAGGTGACCGATGAGATAAATGTTCCAAAAATATTGGGAGGCAGGATTACCTGTTACATCGGCTTTGATCCGACCGCTTCCAGTTTTCATGTGGGAAACCTGGTGCCCATTATGTCATTGGCTCATATGCAAAGACACGGTCATCGACCGATTGCATTGGTAGGGGGAGGGACAGGTCTTGTTGGAGATCCCAGCGGAAAAGATGAGATGCGGCAGATTTTAACCTATGAAGAGATTAATAAGAATGCCGAAGCTCAGAAGAGGCAATTTTCACGGTTTTTAGATTTTTCAGAGGATAAGGCTCTTCTATTAAACAACGCTGACTGGTTAACCCGGCTGAACTATATCGATTTTCTTCGAGATATTGGCGTTCACTTCAGCGTCAATCGGATGTTGGCAACAGAGTCGATAAAGACCCGGTTGGAGACAGGGCTCTCCTTTATCGAATTCAATTACCAGCTCCTCCAGGCCTATGATTTCTGGCATCTCTTTAAGAATTACGACTGTTTGATCCAGATGGGGGGAAGCGATCAGTGGGGGAATATCGTAGCCGGAACCGATCTGATTCGTCGTCTCGAAGGCAAACAGGCTTATGGAGTGACTTTTCCGCTCATCATGACCGCAGACGGAAGAAAAATGGGCAAGACCGAGAAAGGAGCTGTCTGGTTAGACCCTGAACGCACATCTCCTTATGAATATTATCAATTCTGGATCAATACGGATGATCGGGATGTGAGGAGATTTTTGGCTCTCTTCACTTTTCTCCCGATGGAAGAAGTTGAGGAATTTGGGAAGCTAAAAGGGGCTGAAATTAGAAAAGCCAAAGAAATTCTTGCATTTGAAGCGACCAAAATTGTTCATGGGGGAGAAGAAGCAAGCAAAGCAAGGGCAGCATCCAGGGCCCTTTTTTCCAAAGAGAAAACAGATGAAGGCTCAATTCCAACTACTCATCTGGGGAAAAAGGAATTTGTTCAGGGAATTCCAATATTTAAGTTGTTTGAGACAACCAACCTCTCAACCTCTGGTTCAGAAGCAAGGCGATTGATTGAACAAGGAGGGGGGTATTTAAATGAGAGGAGGATTGAAAAATTTGACCTTATGGTAACCCTTGAAGATTTCAATGAGAAGGGCGAGGTTCTGTTAAGAGCAGGAAAAAAGAAGTTTCATCGAATAAAAATACTTGACAATAATTAAAAATTAATTATAATTATAAGGTTTTGGTTAAAGTTGAAATAGAATAGTTTGAGAAATTTTTCTCCTTGACAAAAAAGTGGATTTGGTTTATATAGTAAAATGGTGTTGAGTCGTTCTTTGAAAAGAGAATAGGGGTTATTGATTCTGGGTTCTTGTTATTTCTTTTGAAACGGATCAAATTTTTTTGGTATAAATTGGAGAGTTTGATCCTGGCTCAGAACGAACGCTGGCGGCGTGCCTAACACATGCAAGTCGCACGAGAAATCCTGGGCAACCGGGAAAGTAAAGTGGCGCACGGGTGAGTAACGCGTGGGTAACCTGCCCTTGAGTTGGGGATAACCCCGCGAAAGCGGGGCTAATACCGAATAATATGTCAGTTTCTATGGGGATTGAAATCAAAGGTAGCCTCTGCATGCAAGCTATTGCTCAAGGATGGGCCCGCGTACCATTAGCTTGTTGGTAGGGTAATGGCCTACCAAGGCAACGATGGTTAGCTGGTCTGAGAGGATGGCCAGCCACACTGGAACTGAGACACGGTCCAGACTCCTACGGGAGGCAGCAGTGGGGAATCTTGCGCAATGGGGGAAAC
>Ga0194127_10001445_pt1 | contig 34833 bp, 37 predicted proteins | sample TA2KigC100mmetaG_FD_148624 | JGI IMG/M metagenome (GOLD analysis project Ga0194127, IMG submission 148624) | Freshwater microbial communities from Lake Tanganyika, Tanzania - TA2015036 Kigoma Deep Cast 100m | ecosystem: Environmental > Aquatic > Freshwater > Lake | place: Tanzania: Lake...
TGGGTTCTTCCGGTCAGCGCGGGCTCGATGGCGGCTGGGTCGATGTTGAAGGTGCGCGGATCGATGTCGACAAAAACCGGCGTCGCTCCCACATACCGGATGGCCTCGGCCGTGGCGATGAACGTAAAGGCGGAGGTAATGACCTCATCACCTGGCCCGACGCCCGAGGCGAGCAACGCCAGATGCAAGGCATCGGTTCCGGAGGCGCAACCGATGGCATGTTTGACCCCCAGATATTCAGCCGCCTCCGCCTCGAAGGCGCTGACATTGGGGCCCAGGATAAAGGCCGTGCTGTCCAGAACGCCGGCGAGGGCGGCGTCAATCTCGCCTTTCAGCCGGTGATACTGGGTTTTCAAATCAACCATGGGAATCATGAGGAATGCTCTCTCGGTGTAATCGTGTCATCAGGCGCTTTTCAGGAGTCGGGTGATTTCCGTCGCCGTGGCCAGCGCCCGCCGGCCGGCGCTGCCCGACACCAAAGGCTCGCGCCCCTCGCGTATGCAGGCCGCGAAATGCTTGATCTCTTCCAGCAGGGCGTCGCCATTCTCGTAGACGGATTCCTCGCTGGTGATCTCGGGCACACCCGGAAACATTTCCCGATCCCCCTTGCGGTATTGCGCCAAAATCCGATTCTGGAAATCGACGGAAACATATCGATTGGGCATGAACATGCGCATCTTGCGCTCTACCTTCAGACTCGCCCGGCTGGCGGTGACATTGGCCACGCAGCCATTCCGGAAGGTCAGACGCGCATTGGCGATATCGGTATCCGAAGTCAGCACCGTCACTCCCTTGGCATCGATACGCTCCACCGCAGAGTCCACGATATCCAGAATGATATCAATATCATGGATCATGAGGTCGAGCACTACGCTGACATCGTTTGCCCGGGGATTGAAAGGCGCCAGTCGGTGGGACTCAATGAAGAGCGGCTTCTCGTTGATCAGATCGAGGCCCAGCAGGGCGGCATTGAACCGCTCCAGATGCCCTACCATCAGGCAGCGCTGCTTCCTTCGCGCCAGGTCAATCAGTTCATCGGCCTCCTCGACGGTCACGGTAATCGGCTTTTCCACCAGAACATGCGCCCCGGAAGCGAGAAAATCCCTGGCTACGCTGAAGTGCAGGCGAGTTGGCACCACGATGCTGACGGCATCGACTTTACCGAGCAATTCACGGTAATCCGATAATGGAATCGTGCGGTTTTTTTCCGCCACTAGCCTGGCGGCCGCGGGATTGCTATCGACCACCGCCACCAGTTCGCAATCATCGAGAGCGGCGTACTTCTCCGCATGGAACTTGCCCAAGTAGCCAGTTCCGATAACCGCGCAAGCAAGGGGTTTCACGGGTTTCCTCCAGTTGGAAATAAACGGGGCTTGGTTTCAGTCCTCATCACGGCGGCGTACCTCCACAAATCCCAGCCACCCCCCGCGCCGTGATGCCGCGTCCAGCCATCCCCGCAGATAAGTCAGTTCTTCCGTTTGCGGCAAATCATCGAGTGTTTGCCGCGACCTGAGGCGACGAAATGCCGCCGAGACGGCCTTGAGTCTCTCGCCATCGATGCCCGCGCGCCGCATACCCACCAGATTGAGGCGGTAGTGCTTGCCCGGGCGCCCACCCACCATGGTAAAGGGCAGAACATCCCTGTTGATGCCGGCCAGCCCCTGAAGGATGGCAAACGCACCGATGCGGCAGAATTGATGGACCATCACACCACCGCCGAAGAAAACCCGATCACCCACCTGAACATGCCCCCCCAGGGTGGCGCCGCTGGCCAGTATATTGCCATCCCCCACCAAGCAATCGTGCCCGACGTGGGCGTTGTTCATGAAATAGTTGGATGATCCAATGCGCGTGACTCCGGTTGCAGCCGTGGCCCGGCTGATCGTCACCCCCTCGCGGAACACATTATCATCACCGATCTCCAGTGTCGTCCGGGTGGCGGGGTCGAACGCCAGATCCTGTGGCAGGCCGCCCAAAACGGCGGTCGGGTGGACCCGATTGTTACGCCCCAAGTAGACAAAGGGTCGAATGACGGCATGCGCCTCGACGACACAGTCATCACCCAGCCGGCCCGGCCCCTCGATCACCGCGTAAGCTCCGCACCAGACATTGTTGCCTAACTCGACTTCCGACCCTACGATTGCTGTGGAATGAATCATGTCACAAAACAAAGAAGATGACAGGGAACCCGGTTTCAGCCTCGCGGATGGCAACGGGCATGAAGGTCTTTCAACCGTTCCCGGGCCACGTGAGTATAAATCTGTGTGCTGGACAAGTCGCTATGTCCGAGCAGTAACTGCACCACCCGCAGGTCGGCGCCATGATTCAGCAGGTGGGTGGCGAACGCATGACGCAGAGTATGGGGCGACAGTGGCTTGTGGATGCCGGCCAGTCGCGCATAGCGCTTGATGACATACCAGAAGGCCTGCCGCGTCATGGCCGCCCCGCGTGCCGTGACAAAAACGGCATCGGATTGCCGACCTTGCAGCAAGGATTTTCGCGCCGTCTGACCATACCGCTCAAGCCATAACTCCGCAACCTCGCCCAAGGGGACAAGCCGCTCCTTGCCGCCCTTGCCGACGATGCGAACCACCCCCTGCCGCAGATTGACCTGACTGGATTGCAACCCAACCAGTTCGCTTACCCGCAAACCCGTCGCATACAGCGTTTCCAGCATGGCCCGATCACGGCAGCCGAGGCTTTGCGCGTCATCCGGCGCATTGAGGAGAGCCTCGACGTCTGACTCGGTCAGGGTATCGGGCAGCGACCGGCCAATCCGCGGTAAATCGATACCTTGCGTCGGATCATCCAATACGTGCCCCTCGCGTATGAGGTAGCGAAAAAACTTTCTCAGACTGGAAACCAGCCTGGCCATACTCCTGCTACTGGCCTTTCGCCTGAATTTATGACCCAGATAGGCCTCGATGTCGGCGGTTCGCACCTCAGCCGCCATGTGGCCATGTTCGCGAGCCACCCAAGCCAGGAAATGCTGCAAATCGCTGGCATAAGCCAGTTGTGTATTCTGGCTTAAACCTTCTTCAAGCCATAGTGCATCGATAAAACGCTGGATCAAGGACGAGTTGACTGACTCGATCATCGGACCCTGATGGGCAAATAGCCCTCGTGGGTCAGCAGCCAGCGCTTCATCTCCAGCCACGGACCATCCGTATGGCCGCAATACCCCCCCAGACCCTTTGCGGCGACCACACGATGACAGGGAATCACGATGGGAAAGGGGTTAGCCCGGCAGGCGGCGGCAACCGCACGAGGCCCGCTGCCCAGGCGGCGGGCCAGGTTGCCATAGGTTTCCACCCGCCCTGGCGGTATGGCAACCAGAGCCTCCCAGACACGCTGCTGAAACGGGGTTCCGGTCGGTCTCGGCGCCAGACCGAAGGTCATCCGGGGTTGCTCAAGATAACATTGCAACTGGTCCAAGAGGGCTGCTATCGCTCCAGCCGACGAGACCAGCCGCCATTCCTCCCGAAGCCCTTCTGGCCAAAGCTCGATTCCGCGAACTTCACCCTGGCACAATTTTAGTGTTATTGAACCCCACGGGGCGGGAATCCCGATTGTCTCGGTCAGAACGATTGAACCCGCCTCCTGTAAGAAGGCCCGGGCCAACGAAAAGGGCAGCTCACGCTGCCCTTGACGTACATCATGAATTGCCACCCCACGGCGGCAGATCATGCATGCTAGATCTTTTCCTTGATCCGGGCCGCCTTACCCGTGCGATCACGGAGATAGTAGAGCTTGGCGCGGCGTACATCACCCCGACGCTTGACCTGAATCTCCTGAACCTGTGGGCTGTAGGTCTGAAACACGCGCTCCACCCCTTCCCCATGAGAAATCTTGCGAACCGTGAAGGCTGAATGGTAACCCCGATTGCGCTTGGCAATGACTACACCTTCATACGCCTGCAGTCGCTCCCGATTGCCTTCCTTGACTTTCACCTGAACGACCACGGTATCGCCAGGTCCAAAAACTGGCACGGTTTTGCCTGCCATCCATCCCTTTTCAAGTTCCTGAATTACGTTCGACATTTCTTTTCTCTCAAGCCTCAATTCACTAGCATTTCAGTTAATTCGTTCCGGGCCATTCAGCAGCGCCAATTGTTCGTCATCCAACTGGATTTTCTCGAAAAGATCGGGCCGGCGATCCCGAGTTCTCCAAAGCGATTGCTGCAATCGCCAGCGTCTAATTTCCTCATGATCTCCGGACAGCAAAACTTTCGGAACCGTCATGTCTTCGACGACTTCCGGTCGGGTGTAATGCGGGCAATCCAGAAGCCCCGCCATATGCGAATCCTGCTTGGCGGAATCCGCATGGCCAAGCACCCCAGGCAGCAAACGGACGATCGCATCGAATAAAACCAAGGCCGCCAACTCGCCACCACTGATTACATAGTCCCCAATGGACCACTCTTCGTCGACCTCGGCTTCGATCAACCTTTCGTCCACGCCTTCATAGCGACCGGCTATCAACATCAATCGGGGGCAGCGGGTAAATCTGTTGATGGCCTGTTGATTCAGCAGATTGCCCTGTGGGCTCAAGTAAACCACCGTGGCAGGGAGTGTCGAAGCGCTTTTGGCCTCACGAATGGCCGCCGCCAACGGCTCGAACTTCATCACCATGCCCGGACCGCCCCCGTAAGGGCGATCATCTACCGTTCCGTATTTATCCTGGGCGTAATCCCTGGGATTCCATACCTTCACAGTCACCAGACCGAGATCTACCGCACGGGCGGTAACGCCTTCCTGGATGCCTGCCAGCACCATTCCCGGAAACAGGCTTATGATGTCAAACCTCATGCGGGAAACCTAGAAATCAGGATCCCAGTCGACGGTTATGCACCCTGCTTCCAGATCTACCTGCTTAACGTAGACATCAACCACAAAAGGTATCAAACGCTCGCGATCACCTTCAACCACCATCACATCGTTTGCGCCAGTTTCCATCAACCTGGAAACACGCCCGAGAGGGTGTCCGCCACAGGTCGTCACGCTCAAACCGACCAGATCGTCCCAGTAAAAACTGCCATCGAACAGCGCCGGCAAAACACCTCTCGGAACGAGTATCCTGCTGTTTTTCAGGGTATCGGCCTGGGTCCTGTCGTCATAACCCTTGAGCTTGGCGACCACGGCCGACGGCTGCAAAAGCCCCTCAACCAACTCCACGGGTTTTTTGCTTCCCTTAACCTCCAGGGTCCATGGCAGATACTTCAGAATACTGCCGGGAGATGCCGTGTAGGAATGTACTTTGATCCACCCCTTGACGCCAAATGCCCCGATGACTTTTCCTACCTCGATCAATCGGGGGTTTTCGCCGCCATCACCTATTGGCGATGAGCCCACCGGGATCAGGCATTGCTCGCCTTGCGGAATTCCTTGATCAGGCTACCTACGCGATCGGTGGTTTGAGCTCCGTGACCCAGCCAATACTGGATCCTTTCGTCATTCAATGACAATCTTTCGGCCTGCCCCCGGGCTACCGGATTAAAGAAACCCAAGCGCTCAATATAACGACCGTCACGCTTGTTCCTGCTATCCGTGACGACGACGTGATAGAAAGGCCGCTTCTTCGCGCCGCCCCTGGATAAACGAATAGTAACCATCTAAGCTCCTGAATACCGTTTGGACTTGAAATAAAGCCGGCCATTATAGCAAAGGCCGTCCAAGAAGCGCTGCAAAAGCAGATAAGCACTCTAGCTATCCTATCCAGCAGCCCAGCCTACATGTCAGCGATAAGGAAATCCTGCCGCATCGAAGCTCGTCAGATTCCCCTATCAAAATTGGCGGAGAGAGAGGGATTCGAACCCTCGATAGAGTTTTAAGCCCTATACTCCCTTAGCAGGGGAGCGCCTTCAGCCTCTCGGCCATCTCTCCTAAAACCTGTATGAACCCACGAATATGACCCTGATTATCGCCGTGCGCCATCAATCTGGGATTTTTCCGAAAACTCTACATCACTGCCGTAGCTTTCACTTTTGATACGTTCATAGATCTCTTCACGATGAACGGATACATGCTTTGGCGCATTTACGCCTATACGGACCTGATTCCCCTTGACCCCGAGCACAGTCACAGTCACATCATCACCAATCATCAGAGTCTCGCCGACCCTACGCGTCAATATCAGCATAACACCGTCCTTCAGAGAGTCGCCCATTAGCCGGTTTAGGACCCCGCCTCACAACGCCGGGAGAACCTTGATGCATGTAGTAGGCATCGAACGAGCGGCGCATTATAACATCTTTGATCGGACAGAAAATCAATTTTTCTCAACCACGCGCAACCTGTTTATCCAGTTCGAAGGCATCATGCAGCGACCGAACAGCCAACTCCAGGTATTTTTCATTGATGACCACCGAAATCTTGATTTCCGAGGTCGAGATCATCTGGATGTTGATCCCCTCGCGGGCCAATGTGGCAAACATCTTGGCCGCGATGCCGGCATGCGAGCGCATGCCGACGCCAACGATGGAAACCTTGACGATGGAATCATCGCCCTGAACCTGGCGGGCGCCCAATTCCCGGCATGTCGATTCCACTATAGCCAGCGCCTTAGCGAACTCGGGCCGGTTGACCGTGAAGGTGAAATTGGTCGTTCCATCCTCGGCCACATCCTGCACAATCATATCGACTTCGATGTTGGCCTCGGCCACGGACCCCAATATTCGTGAGGCGATGCCTGGGCGATCAGGCACTCCCAACACTGTCAGTTTGGCTTCATCTCGATTGAAAGCGATACCGGAAATTTGCGGCTTCTCCATGCTGTCATCCTCATAACTGATCAGGGTTCCGGCGCCCTCCTGGAAACTGGAGAGCACCCTCAAGGGTACGTTGTACTTTCCCGCGAACTCCACCGAGCGAATCTGCAGCACCTTGGAGCCCAGGCTTGCCATTTCGAGCATTTCCTCGAACGTAATACGGTCCAGCCGCCGCGCCTTTGGCTCCACTCGGGGATCTGTCGTGTAGACACCGTCCACATCCGTATAGATGAGGCATTCATCCGCCTTCAGCGCGGCCGCCAGGGCAACCGCCGTGGTATCGGAGCCGCCGCGACCCAGGGTTGTGATATTGCCCTTCTCGCTGACACCCTGGAAACCGGCGACGACCACCACCCTGCCCTGATCGAGATCGGCGCGCATGCGGTCCGTATCGATATCCAGGATGCGCGCCTTGGTATGCGCGGAGTCGGTCACGATAGAAACCTGACCCCCGGTATAGGAGCAGGCAGGGTAGCCGCGTTGCTGTAGCGCCATGGCCAGCAGGGCTATGGTGACTTGCTCGCCAGTGGAAAGCAGAACATCCATCTCGCGAGGATCCGGCGATGGCTGTACCTCCTTGGCCAGCGCCACCAGCCGATTCGTTTCACCGCTCATGGCGGAAACCACCACGACGACGTCGTCACCGCGCTGCCGGGCCCGAATCACGTTCTCGGCAACATGCTGGATTCTTTCAACGTTTCCTACCGATGTTCCGCCATATTTATGTACATATAAGGCCATGTCCTTCCTCGCTCCTGTTCTTCAGGCGATGTGTTGCCTGACCCAATCCGGGATTGCCTTCAAGGCCGCATCCAGCCGCGAAGGATCGGCGCCACCGGCCTGCGCCATATCGGGGCGGCCGCCGCCCTTGCCCCCGACCTGAACCGCGACCACATTGACCAGATCGCCGGCCTTGATCCTGCCGACTTGATCCTTCGAAACCGCGGCGATGAGACTGACCTTGCCCTCGGCGACCCCGCCCAGCACGACTGCCGAACTACCCAGCTTGTTGCGAAGTTGGTCGGCCAACTCCCGCAGCGTCTTGGCATCCGACTCATCGATGCGGGCGGCCAGAAACTTTAATCCACCGATATCGATCGCCTGACTCGCCAGGTCATCCCCGGACGCGCTGGCCAGCTTGCCCTTCAGGCGGCCCAATTCCTTCTCAAGCGCCTTGTTGCGCTCGATCAGTTGGTCGAGCTTTTCCTCCAGATTATCCCGTGCGCCCTTTACCCGCTCGGCTAGCCTGGCCACCAAACCCTCATTGAGCTTGACCCAATCGAAAGCCGCGGCTCCGGTAATGGCTTCAATACGCCGCACCCCCGAGGCGACACCCGACTCACTGACGATCTTGAAAAAACCGATGTCGCCCGCGCGTTGCGCATGGGTACCGCCACACAGTTCCGTCGAAAAACCGCCGATCCGCAGAACACGGACCTGATCCCCGTATTTTTCACCGAACAGCGCCATGGCGCCCACCTTCAAGGCCTCCTCCTTGGCCATGACATCGGCCAGAATCGGACTGTTGAGCCGTATTTGCTCATTCACCAGCCGTTCCACAGCTTCCAACTGTCCGGCAGTCATCGGCTCGAAGTGTGAAAAGTCGAAGCGCAGCCGCTGGCCATTGACCAGCGAACCCTTCTGCGTCACGTGCTCGCCCAGCAACCCGCGCAAGGCCGCATGCAGCAGATGAGTCGCGGAATGATTCAGCGCCGTGGCCAAACGATTGTCCGCATCCACCGCAACGGTCACCACCCTATCAACAACAAACTCACCCGAGATGACTTGTCCCTGATGAAGGATGACGTCCGGACCTTGCTTTAGCGTATCCGCCACCTCGAATACCGCATCGGCGGCACGAATCAGGCCGCGATCACCCGCCTGGCCGCCCGACTCCCCGTAGAACGGAGTAGCTCGCAGAAGGATGCCGCCACTTTCGCCGGGCCCCAGTCGATCCACCGGACGACCGTCTTGATAGAGGCCAATGATCGAGGTTTCCCCATTCAGATGCTCATACCCGGTGAATTCGCAGGGTGTGTCCACATGAATGTCCAGGGAATAATCGGCGGCGAAATGACTGGCGGAACGGGCGCGTTCCCGTTGCGCGTCCATCGCCTGCTCGAAACCAGCCAGGTCGGGCGCCAAGCCATGCTCCCGGGCGATATCAGCCGTCAGATCCACCGGAAAGCCGAAGGTATCGTAAAGCTGGAAAACAATCTCTCCGGGTATGATTCCACCACTGACCCGCTTCAACTGGGATTCGAGAATGCGCATGCCTTGATCCAGCGTCTCGGCGAACCGCTCCTCCTCCTTGCGTAACACCTGCTCCACAGTCAAGCGCACGGCGGTCAACTCGGGGTAGGCATCGCCCATCACGGCACAAAGCGGGGCGACCAGCCGGAAAAAAAAGACCTCGCGAATACCCAGTTTGTAGCCATGCCGAATGGCGCGCCGGATGATGCGCCGGAGCACGTAGCCCCGTCCCTCGTTGGATGGCAGAACGCCGTCTGCAATGAGGAAGGAACAGGAACGGATATGATCCGCCAGCACCCGTAATGAGCTATGCTCGGTCGATTCCAACCCGGCCAGCCGCGCCGCCGCTTGCAACAAGGGCTGGAACAGATCGGTCGCGTAATTGCTATGCACGCCTTGGACCACGGCAGCGATGCGCTCCAGCCCCATGCCGGTATCGACGGAGGGTCGGGGAAGAGGAGTCAATGTGCCGTCGGCGGACCGATCGTATTGCATGAACACAAGATTCCAGATCTCGATGTAGCGATCGCCCTCCTCATCCGGCGAGCCAGGCGGACCGCCGGGGATACGCTCCCCGTGATCGAAGAAGATCTCCGTGCAAGGGCCGCAGGGTCCGGTATCGCCCATGCTCCAGAAATTATCCTTGGCGCCAATCCGGGAAAAGCGCTCCGGATCGACCCCGATCTCATTCAGCCAGATATCGGCAGCCTCGGTATCCTGATCATACACCGTGACCCACAAGCGCGACGCCGGAACGCCGAGCACGCCGGTCAGGAACTCCCAGGCGTAGTGAATGGCTTCACGCTTGAAGTAATCACCAAAGCTGAAGTTGCCCAACATCTCAAAGAACGTGTGGTGGCGCGCCGTATAGCCGACATTCTCAAGATCGTTATGCTTGCCGCCTGCCCGTACACAACGCTGGGACGAGGCCGCCCGCACATAGGGGCGCTCCTCGCGTCCAAGAAAGACGTCCTTGAATTGCACCATACCCGCATTGGTAAACAGCAAGGTAGGGTCGTTCGCAGGAATCAAGGGACTGGAGGCCACCGTCATGTGGCCGCGCTCCTCGAAGAAACTTAAAAACAAACTCCGCAGTTCCGCGCTGGTCATTCTGCTGCCGTCATTCCATTTCGTTGATACAGGTTTCACTTCTCACCAACGGTCTCCCGCAATCGGTGAAAAAGACGTCGAATCTGGTCCCCCGAGAACCCTCTGCGGAGCAGGAACCGCTCACGCCGGGCTCGTTCTTCAGGGGTTTGCGGTGGCAAGTCACCGAACTTGCGACCATGTGTCTGATTGAGCTGAGCATCCCAATCCTGATCAGCCCCGCTCGTGGCTTCCTCCGCGCTCACCCCTCGCTGTCGCAAATCCTGTCGGATGCGGTAAGGACCATAACCCCGGCTGCGGCGACTGCGGGAAAAGACCTCGGCAAAGCGGGCATCGCTCTGCAACCCCCGTTCGCCAAAGTCCGCGATGACGGCTTCGACCAGGTCCGGCGAGTAGTCAGCATGCCTGAGTTTTCGTCGCAACTCATCGCGGGAATGTTCCCGACTGGCGAGATACCGCAGGCAGGCCGCCTCGACGGCCGCGCGATCATGATCCTTCGGCTGGCTCAGAAATCTTCCTCTTCCATCACGGGAGATCCCGCGGCTTTCTTGCCCGCGGACATACCGGCGAACGCCCTTTCACGAATATTGGCCTCCAGGGTAGTGGCGATCTCCGGATGCTCTTTCAGGAAGTTTTTCACATTATCCTTGCCCTGACCAATCCGGTCGCCGCCGTAGCTGTACCAGGAGCCCGACTTTTGGACCAGTTCGTAAGCCACGCCCAAGTCGACCAGTTCGCCTTCACGGGAAACGCCTTCACCATAGAGAATGTCAAACTCCGCGTTTCGAAAGGGGGGCGCGACCTTATTTTTCACCACCTTCACACGCGTCTCGTTACCGACCACCTCGTCACCATTCTTGATCGAGCCAAGCCGGCGAATGTCCAGGCGGACCGAGGCATAGAATTTCAGGGCGTTGCCGCCGGTCGTCGTCTCCGGACTGCCGAACATCACCCCGATTTTCATGCGGATTTGGTTGATAAAAATGACCAGCGTATTGGAGCGCTTGATGTTGGCGGTCAGTTTGCGCAGGGCCTGCGACATCAATCGAGCCTGCAAGCCGACATGGGAATCGCCCATCTCGCCCTCGATTTCAGCCTTGGGTGTCAATGCGGCCACCGAATCGACGACCAGAACATCCACGCCTCCGGAACGCACGAGCATGTCCGCAATTTCCAGCGCCTGCTCGCCCGTATCGGGTTGGGAAACCAGCAGGTCCTGGAGGTTGACGCCTATCTTCTCGGCATAGGCCGGGTCCAGGGCATGCTCGGCATCGATGAAGGCCGCCACGCCACCCAACTTCTGCGCCTGGGCGATGACTTCAAGGGTCAGGGTGGTCTTGCCGGAAGATTCCGGCCCATAGATCTCGACGACGCGACCGCGCGGTAGACCGCCACATCCCAGGGCGATATCCAGCGTCAGGGACCCCGTGGGGATAACCTCAATATCGCGATTGGCGGCCGTATCACCCATGCGCATGACAGACCCCTTGCCGAACTGCTTCTCTATCTGGGACAGGGCGGCGGTCAGGGCTTTCTGTTTATTCTCATCCATCGTGATATCCATTAACGGGTGTGGTCACCTAGGTCTCGGATTATCTCATAGCCCCCCCGGAGGGGATACCTTTAGGCTTACGTCGTGGAACCCGCTCCCCGCAGTGGCCAGACATCCACCCGCGTATAAGTCGAACCCGAATCGAAACGACAAGAGCGCACCAGACTGAATTCAGTGACCCTGAGCGGAATGGAGGGTTCCAGTTTTACCCATGGCGGCCGCTGCCTGACTTTTCTGGCGAGCGTCATATGCACCCTGAACGGGCGCTGATCCAGGACGATTCCCTCTTGGGTCAGCCCCCGAGACAGCGAAGTCACCAGCCGTAACAAGGCTTCCGGCACACCTCCCGTGGTCAGGCACAGCACCTGAGGCTGTCGCCACCAAACCACACGATCGAGAGTCAATTCCAGTGACTCTCCGAGCGCGGCGGCGGCCACCCGCCGCAACATCGGCATCCGGTCGACGCCGACCTGCCCCAGAAAAGCCAAGGTCACATGCAGATTGTCTGGTTGCATCCAGCGCCCGCCGACCTCGTGACTCAGGCTCTCCTGAACGGCCACGATCCGCCGCCGTGTCGCCTCGTCGGGCCATAGCGCAAAAAACAGTCGGGCGGTAGCGGAGTTTTCCGCGGTAGACATCGGTGGTGTATCGCCGGTCAGAACATCCTGACCTTGAAGGCCGAACCACCCTTGCCCCCGGCCTTCTGATCCGTTTTTTGCGGACGGTTGTCCTCGATGATCAGCGCATCGCCTTCTTGCAGATCACCTGACAGGGACTCCATGAATTTGTTGTCGTTGAGTCCCGGGCGCAGTCTGACCGGTTCGCTCAGGCCATTACGGAGCCGGTAGACGGTTTTCTCATCACCGCGCGTTCCCTTGGCCGGCTTAGCGTCGCCGGGCTTACCCGCCTCATCGGTTACCGGCCGGTAGCGCAGAGCGCTGAGCGGCACCCTGAGCACATCCTGACGCTTGGCGACGGCGATGTTGACGAAGGCGGTCATGCCGGGCAGCAGGGTTTCGTCGGAGTTGGCTACATCGATCACCACATTGTAGGTCACGACATTCTGCAATACCTGGGAGTTGAGCCGGATCTGGCGCACCCGACCCTGATAGTCGCGACCCGGAAAGGCGTCGACGGAGAACGTGGCGATCTGGCCCACCCTGATGCCGCCCACGTCCGCCTCGGCCACCGTCGTGTCGATCTGCATGCGCTTGAGATTCTCGGCAATGGTGAAGAGAACCGGGGTCTGGAAGCTCGCGGCGACGGTCTGGCCCACGTCGACATTGCGCGAGACGACGATGCCGGACACCGGCGACCTGATGACACTGTAGCGCAGATTGGTCTCGTCACGGTGAATTCGGGCCACGGCGGCGGCGGCCTGTGATCGCGCCACACCGATGGCCTGCTCCGCCTGATCCCACTCGGCCCGGGCCACATAGCCCTTTTCATACAGCGCATGCGTGCGACCTGCGTTGCTCTCGGCCAGTCTCAGGTTAGCCTGGGCGTTAGCCAAATCGGCCTGACTCTGATCCAGCGCGGCACGGAACAGGGCCGGATCCAGTTCCACAAGCACCTGACCGGCCTTGACGCGGTCATTGAAGTCGGCGTGCAGTTTCTGAATCGTGCCGGATACCTGGGTACCGACATTGACCAGCACCACCGGATTAAGCGTGCCATTGGCGGAGACCGTCTTGACGATGTCACCGCGGTCCACCGTCACCGTGCTGAAGGGCGATTCTTTCGGTTGACTCCATTCCTGCCATTGAAGCCAGCCGCCCCAGCTCACGACGCCCAGCACCAGCAGGATCACTATCCGCCGGAACCAGGGCAGCCGCCAGAACAGACGAGTCGATACGGTTTCAGTCATGTATGTTGAACAGTTGCGGTGAGTTGTTACCTCGTGTCCGCCCAAACGGACCAGGATAATCCGGAACGTGCATCACTTCGCCAGGGCGCGCACCCCGGCGGCCCCCTGCACGGCGGCGGCATCCTCCAGGTCCAAGCGCCCCAGCGCCTGCGCGAGCTGAGCCTTGCCGATACGCCAGTTGTAATGGGCCTGAATATGCTGATAACGGGCATTGGCCAGATTGGCCTCGGCATTGAGCAGTTCCACGATGTTGCCCACGCCCTCCTCGTAACGCCCCAGGGCAACCTTCTCGGCCTGGAGCGCGCTGTCCAGCAGTTCCTGGGTATTCTGGAGATTCTCGCGGGTGGCGGATAGCGTGTAATACGTACTCCAGACTTGCTGCGCGATCGACTGCTCCAACTTGTCCCGGTTGGCGGCCTGGATTTCCGTCTGTTCCTCCGCGCTCCTGATCTGGTAAGTATTGTTGAAACCCGTGAACAAAGGCAGGGTCACCTGCACGCCCACGGCCCAGCTCTGGACGTTGGAAACGCCCAAGGTGTTGAATTGCGTGTAGTTACCGACCAGCGAGAGGGTCGGCAGGCTCCCCGACTTCGCCTGGAGGATGCTGGCTTCGGAAGCCTTGATCTGAGCCTCGGCGGCGGCCAGGTCGGGACGGGACAGCTTCGCCAGTTCGATCAACGCCTGCACATCCTTTTCACGCTCCGCCACTGGGCCGGTCAGGTTGGGCGGCTCGAATTGCATGCCTTCGTGAGGTTTGAGCCCCATCACGTTGGCCAGGGTCCCCAGCGCGGACTGCGCGTTGCCTACCGCCGTCCGCTGCGTGACCTTGGCCTGGGCATGGGTCGTTTGCGCCTGGAGCTTGTCGCCCAACGCCGCCGCGCCGATTTCATAGCGATAGGACGCCGCCTCGAAGGCCTTGCGAGTGGACTTTTCCGTGGCCTCGGCCGCTTCCCGCGAAGCGTTGGCGGCGAATAGCTGGTAATAGGCCTGAATGGCGCTGAACAGCACCGACTGCAGAGTTGCGGCATGGGTCCAGTTGGCCGCCTCCAGCGCCTGACGCGCCGCCTCGACCTTGGCCGCGCGCCCGCCAAAATCCAGCAGCAGGTAGTTGAGGCTAAGCGTTGGCGCGACCCGGGTATTTTCGGCGCGAAAGTCTCCGCCACCCTGGATCGGCACGCCGTTGGCGATGCCGCCGCCCGCCGTATTCTGGCTACGGGAGATGGGTAGCGAGAAATTCAGGGAAGGCAGATAAGCCGATTCCGCCATGCCCAATTGCGACGCCAGTTGCCGTGCGTTCGCCCAAGCCTGTCGCGTCTGCGGATTGTGGCAGAGCGCCTGTTCGATGACCTCGACGAGCCCCCACTGCTTCGGCTTTTGCTTGAGGATCAGGCAGGCATCGGCCCCGGCCTGGGTTGTGGACCGGGCCGGGGTGCTGGAAACCGCCTCGTGAGCGCCCAACGGGTCATCCGGATAGGGCAGCCAGTCCTGGGCCAGCAACCCGGCACTGAATGCCAGGCACAGACCGGTCAACAACAGCCTGCCCGGACTGGCAAGGGTTGGTTCGGCTATTGGTGGCTTGCTCATTTTCGTCATGCCGGACATCAGGGCAAACAGATTCTCGAACATCGCCTCCCGCTGGCTCCGGTCGGGGGCCCGGGCGCGCTTCAGCGAGGCCCCGTTTGCACAGGTGCTAGACGGGTGACTTGGCGGACCCCGCGACCTTGTTTACGGATTTTCATAGCGGTTCAGATCGAACAGACCGGCCGTCACCGGATGCTCCCTGGCGTGTTGTCGGTTGAAGAAATCCGCATGCTCCCAGAAATCCGGTCGCGTGCGGCGTATACCGTAGGTTTCGACCAGCGCCAGCCATGCCGGCTCCCCGGTCAGGTTCAGTATCCTGCCGACAAAATCAGGCAGATGCTCGATGTCCACATCGAAGAAGAAATTCGGATAACTGCCCATAAACCCCGGCACGATGGTCAGGGTATCCTCCTCGGGAATACGGCGGGCCTGCTCCCATAGCATGAATGACACATTTTCCAGCGCCTTGTTCTGGGTCAGGCTGTAACTCACCCCCTGATCGAGCGGCACGCCGCTCTCGTGGACCCGGATGAAGGATAATTCGGGCAGGAGATGGATCCCTCCTCCCCGCAGGAAGGTCAACGGTTTCATGGCGCTTTCCGCCCGGACTTCCAGGGGCGTCGCGCCACCACGATTGCACGGCGGGCGGTCGCAGCGATACAGGCTGTTGGCGGGTCCAGCCCGCTCGCCCAACCGCGCGAGAATCTGGCCATAGAGTTCGTCCGCGTAACGGGTGGTTCTAAAGTTCACCCCACTGTCCTTGCCATAACCATAGTAGGGATTATCCAGTGCCGTCTTGATCTCGGCCAGCAAACCACGGTTCCAGTGATGGAAGATCGCCTGCCTGGCGGAGGCCGGGAAGAAACTGAGGAAATTGTTTTCCGCCTCCATGCGCAGGTTGTCCATGTAGAGCCGGGTCGCCGCCTGGTGGGTGACCTGACCGTAAACATTGAACCCCGCCACCAGCAGGTAATGAATCCGCTCGAACAGCGGGTAGTCGACGACCCAGGCGGTTGACGGCTGGGCGCCAACGAAGCCCCAAGCCAGGGAAGCGCTGTCGAAATGCCGAAACGCCGTCAGCGCGGCATTCGGGTTATTGCCATCCCCATCCCACAGCGCCTCGATGCGGTTGCGTTCATTGTTCGGCAAACTCGCCAGGAAATCGTTCTTCGCCTTGAGATAGCGCTTCTGAGCCTCGGTGTAGTTCAAAACCAGGTCCTCGATGCTGACCTCGTCGCCCTTCTCGCTGGGCAGACGCAGCCAGTTGGCCCCGGAACGGAGAAAGTTCATGTCGTTGCTGATGCGATCCTTGTCGGGATCGTAGAACATCACCCAGAATTGATCGCGAATCACATTGAGAGCCACCTGGCCCCGGCAGACCGGCCCCTTCATGAATCCGGAAATGAAGAAGTAGGCGTCATCCAGCATGAAGCGGTAACGGGAACGGGGCGGGAGGGCGGCGAACACCTGAAACGGATTGGCGGCGAGACCCGGCGCATAGCCCGGCCGCTCGCGTACCGTGTAGTCCGGCTCCAGGAATAACTGGCGCAAGCGGCGGATGCGGGCATCGCCGATCTCGTAAACATCATGGTTCTTGTCGACGATGGTCTGCTGGAATGGCTTGAGCCGGTAGAAAAAGGTCCGGCCCGGTGCGTCGTAAGGCCGCAACGTCGGGATTTCGCGAACAGGCTGCCCGGAGGGCGTGCGTGAGCGGACCAGACGGAAGAATTCCTGGGGATCATGGCCGGCGAAATGCAGATGCCCCATGAACAGGTGCTCGTAAACATAACGGGCCACCAAGCGCTCCTTGAGGCTGCCGCCGTTCATGAAGGACTCCCAGCGCTCGACCGCCCCCACCGTCGCGGCCGGCAGCCGCTCCGGCTCGGGATAGCGCGCACCCTGCTTGAGCCAGTCGAGCAGGGTCTTGTGTTCGATGGGTTTCAGCCCTGGAAAGCCATAAGGCATGCCCCAGTCGGGATGCTCCTCGGCAAAATCATCAAATTCGTCAATCCTGGCGCATTGCAGGGTGCGATTCAGTGCAAAATCGAACTCATCGGTGAGGGGACCCTGCGCCAGCAGTGGGTGCGACTGCTTGAGCAGGAGCATCCGCGCCAGCACGGATCGATCCAGCGGGTTTCCCAAGACATGCGCCTGTTCGTCCAGTACCGGATAAAACCCCTTCGCGCGCCATTCGGCCGTGGTCGTGGCATCCACCCCCATGCGGGTGGGCGCCATCGACTGGAGCCGGCTGCCATCGAAGACCACCCCTTTGCTCGCGCCCCGATCCAGCGCCATAGCAGACTCCATCTTGAGCTGGCAGGGGGCATCATAACAGCCGTGACAGACCACGCAGCGATTATCGAGTATGGGTTTCACGTCCACTACAAAGGAAACCTTGCCGGCTTTCAGACTGTCGAGATATTCCTCCATACCGAGTTCCCGCCGGGGGAGAGCGCCGGTCATGAGACCTTGGCCGGCTTCCGCGTCGCCGGACCGGAAAAAGGCGCCGCCGGAAGACAACCAGAAGGTCAGCGTCAATAGAGTGGCCAATACCAGCTTGAGGCAAGCCCTCATCCGTCGGCCTCCGGTTCGAGACTCCTTATGTAAGGCAAGGTCGGGCAGACGCTTGAATCAGTTGGCAATGGCACAATTTTTACACTATCGATCAAACACTGATGGCGGGTGGCGAATTCCAGCGGCAGGGCGATGGCGCCAGGCGAGGCCGAAACCCTCATCCGGCAGCAACGGCATGACTGGCTCCAGTCGTGCGCCCACGGCAACGATCCTGCCCACGACCTCGAGGCCCCGAATCCGAGAAAAACGGCTGATACCCCTGCCATCCTGCTACACCGTCAGGCCTGAACGGCAAATACCGTGATACTCAATGGCGCATCCCTCTGACTGTCGGTCCTGAGAACCCGATTCGTGGTCAAAGGGCTCAGAATGATGGTCCGGAGCTTGGACGACTCTGCGACGGATGGCGCACAGCCAAGACTTGCTCCGCAAGGACCATGATCAGGCTTTCCGGTGGTCATCCTAACCCATTTCAAGCACGCATCGGGCGCGTGGTGACACCTGGGGGCGGCCGCGCCGGCTCGCTCGCGCTACAATGAACGCATGCCCATAACCATTCTTCTCCCCCACCCTGCCTCTCCCGCGCCGGAATTTTCTTTGCGGGTGACCTGTACGCGACAACCCGGGGGGGGGCTGGAGCTTTCCTACCGCCTCACCGGCCAGGTGTCGAAGCTGTCAATTCCACACCGGCAACCGGCGCCGGAACGCCGGGACGAACTGTGGCGCCAGACCTGCTTCGAGGCTTTCGTGCGTGTTTCGGGGGAGACCCGCTATCGCGAATTCAATTTTTCCCCCTCGGGCGACTGGGCGATTTACCAATTCCGCGCGTATCGCCAGTCCATGACATCACCCGCGGTTGTCATGCCGCCTCATATTCACCTGTCCCAGGACGCGGGTTTTCTGCAACTGGATGTCGAGTTGACTCCCGAGTTGCTCGGCGAGGCCGCCATGTCAGCAACCGCTTGGCAAGTGGGCCTGAGCGCCGTGATGGACGCGCAGGCGGACGGAATATCCTACTGGGCGCTGAACCATCCTCCAGGCGCCCCCGATTTTCATCATGCTGACGGGTTCGCCCTGCGCCTCGCGCCTTGAGACCCGCCACTGACCTACCCCTCATTCCCTAATCACGAGATTCCCCATGAAGTTCGGTATCGACCGTCTGCTGGAAGACCCACAACTTTACCGTCCCCTTGCCCAACGCCGAGTCGCCCTGCTGGCCCATCCGGCTTCAATGACCGAGGATTTTCGACATTCCCTCGACGCCCTGGCCGGGCTGCCGAATATCCGCCTGACCGCCGCCTTCGGGCCCCAACACGGATTGCGCGGTGACAAGCAGGACAACATGATCGAGTCGGCCGATTACACCGATCCCGCATTGGGCATCCCGGTATTCAGCCTGTATGGCCAGGTCCGTCGTCCCACGGCGGACATGATGGACAGCTTCGATATCCTTTTGGTGGACCTACAGGACCTGGGCTGCCGGATCTACACCTTCATCACCACCCTGCGCTATGTTCTGGAAGAGGCCGCCCGGCATGGCAAGCCGGTCTGGGTGCTGGACCGGCCCAACCCGGCGGGCAGACCCATTGAAGGGCTGACCCTGCGACCCGGTTGGGAAAGCTTCGTGGGAGCGGGTCAACTGCCCATGCGCCACGGACTGACTCTGGGCGAACTGGGCGCGTGGTTCGTCGCCACGCTAAATCTGGATGTCGATTACCGGGTGATTGAAATGACCGGATGGCAACCCGATCGGGGACCCGGTCATGGCTGGCCGCTGGGGGAGCGTAGCTGGATCAACCCCAGCCCGAACGCGCCGAACCTGTGGATGGCGCGAGCCTACGCCGGTACCGTGATGCTCGAAGGCACGACCCTTTCGGAAGGGCGCGGCACCACCCGACCGCTGGAATTATTCGGCGCACCGGATCTCGAAGCCGAACGCCTGCTGGCGGAGATGCGGGCGCTCGCGCCGGAGTGGCTGACCGGCTGCCGGTTGCGGTCCTGCTGGTTCGAACCGACCTTTCACAAGTACGGCGGACGCCTTTGCGCCGGCGTGCAGATACACGTCGACGATCCCGCCTATGACCATCGGGCCTTCCGTCCCTGGCGCCTGCAAGCCCTCGCCTTCAAGGCCATCCGGCGGCTCTGGCCCGATTACGCGCTCTGGCGCGATTTCGCCTACGAGTACGAATTCGACCGCCTGGCCATCGACCTGATCAATGGCAGCGAAATCCTCCGCCAGTGGGTGGATGATCCGGAGGCCAGCCCGGCCGATCTCGATGCCCTGGCGCTGGCCGACGAAGCCGCCTGGCGGGACATCCGTCAGCCCTACCTTCTCTACTGATTGGTCGAGACAGAACTCGGGACGGGCCAACGTCCGGACCCATTCCACGATGAGATCAGAGGAATTTCGCCATCATGTAAAAGGCCACGCCGGGCAGCAGCGCCGCCGGGCCCCACCAGGCGCCCAGCGCCGTGCCTATGACAGCCAGGGCGATGATGACCACGCCCAGCGCGGTCAGCTTGCCGCTGATCTGCTTGATCGGCGCCGCCACGGAGGGTGGCAGCGCTTGGTTACACTCGGCGCAGTGACTTGAAAGGTCGGAAGTCTGCGCGCCACAGGCTGGGCAGGTCACCATAGCCATCGGGTCCTCCTTATTGGGTTTGTTGTTGTCAAGAGCGAGAATCCTGATCGGGTTCCCCAAGCGGATCCCTTGCCCGCAAGGCCCGGGGAGCCTGCCTGGGGATAACAGGCCCTACGTCCAGTGTCGTGCCTGAAGAGTCAAAATGCCGGCTCGGTTGACACTTGTCAACGCTGACCGGCAAATCCACATGATCAATTCAGATCGTCATTTTTCCAGTACTTCGCGCCGGTGATGCTAAGCCCGACCACCGCACCCTGCTCCGTCAACTGATAAACGGTGATGCCCGGCGCGACGTTGTAGCCAAAATCCGCCGCACCGCCCTGAACCTTATCCTTGGCCGCCGCCGAGGCCCGGCCGCCAAACTCCCAGCCGGAGTTGACGAAATCACTCATCGCCGAGGCATTGTCGAACAGGAACACCAGCCGGAAATTGGTGAAACCAAAACCCAGCCCCGGCTGTAACTCGAACATTTTCATATAGGTACGCTGCCGGGTACGGTTGTCGACAACGACCCCGTTACCATGGTCCATGCCCCCCCAAAGGAATTTCCCGCCGCTGGCGTCGAACACGGCGTATCCAGCCGCTTTGCGGACCAGTTTGTGGGCGCCAGGATATTGGGCGTACAGCTTATCCAGCGTATCGCTTTCCATACTGCGAATCTGGCTGCGCTGATTGGCCGCGGATCCCTCCAGTTTGACGCCACAGGCGCACAACCAAAGGAAAGGTAAAAAACAAAAAAAAGCCATATACCGTCGCATGGTGACCTCCTTCAAGTTCAATCAATGCTGCCATGGGCGGGAACGCCGAAAGCCATCAAGACCCACTCAAGCCGCCGATCAGTCTCATCAACAAACCACTCCGCCCAACGGCGTCGCCCCCAACAGGTTGACATTGTATGTCCAGACAGTCACGGAGTGGTGAACCAAATTCGGGGCTGACACACGCTGATTTCCCACAATCAGGTTTATCCCCGGCTCATGTTTACGAGTCACCGACAATGCGTCGAATGCCCCACTACTTTACTTGGTTATTAAACAGGACTAATATGGTCCGCAATAGAGATACGGACCCTCATGTTACGCATCAGCAAATTGACCGACTACGCCATCATCATCCTGGGCCACATGGCCCGGGCGCCGGGCCGCACCTACGCCGCCAATGAGTTGGCGGAAGCCGCCCATGTGGCCGCGCCCACCGTCAGCAAGGTTCTCAAGGCCCTGACGCGAGCCGATGTGGTGCGTTCGACGCGCGGTGCGAAAGGCGGCTATCAATTGACGCATGCGCCCGGTCAGACGACGGTGGCGAGCATCATCCGCGCACTGGAGGGGCCGATCGCCCTGACCGAGTGCGGACTGGACTCGATGCAGTGCGAACAATCGGCCTCCTGCCACGTCAGGGGTAACTGGTCGGTGCTGAACCGCGCCATCCAGACCGCGCTGGAGGCGGTGACCCTGGCCGACATGGCGAATCCCATGACTCAGGCGCCGGAGGGATTCAGTATCCCGCTCACCCGCATTTCAGTACAGCCACGCAGACACACGGAGTAATACCGATGGCCGCCACCGCGGAAGCACTCGAAAAAATCATCCACAAGGAATATACACCCGGTTTCGTCACCGACCTGGAGTCGGACACCCTGCCGCCCGGTCTCAACGAAGATGTGATTCGGGTGATCTCGGCGAAAAAGAATGAGCCGGACTGGATGCTGGAATGGCGGCTGCAAGCCTACCGCCACTGGCTGACCATGACCGAGCCGACCTGGGCCTTTGTGCAGTACGAGCCGGTGGATTATCAATCCATCAGCTATTACTCGGCGCCCAAGGTCAAGGAGGGCCCGAAGAGCCTGGACGAAGTGGATCCCAAACTGCTGGAAACTTACAAGAAGCTGGGCATTCCGCTATACGAGCAGGAACGGCTGGCCGGCGTGGCGGTGGACGCGGTATTCGACAGCGTGTCCGTGGCGACCACCTTCAAGGATAAACTGGCGGCGGCCGGCGTCATCTTCTGCTCCATGTCCGAGGCCATCCAGGAACACCCGGCACTGGTCCGCCAGTATCTGGGCACCGTGGTGCCGACCTCCGACAACTTCTTTGCCGCGCTGAACTCGGCCGTCTTTTCCGACGGCTCTTTTGTCTTCATCCCCAAAGGCGTGCGCTGCCCGATGGAACTGTCTACCTATTTCCGCATCAATGCCGCCAAGACCGGGCAGTTCGAGCGGACGCTGATCATCGCCGAGGAAGGGAGTCACGTCAGCTACCTGGAAGGCTGCACCGCGCCGATGCGCGACGAAAATCAGTTGCACGCGGCGGTCGTCGAGCTGGTGGCGCTGGACAATGCCGAGATCAAGTATTCCACCGTGCAGAACTGGTATCCGGGCGACGAGGAGGGCCGGGGCGGCATCTACAACTTCGTGACCAAGCGCGGCGACTGCCGCGGTCGCCAGTCCAAAATCTCCTGGACCCAGGTCGAGACCGGCTCGGCCATCACCTGGAAATACCCGAGCTGTATCCTGCGTGGCGATGATTCGGTGGGCGAGTTCTATTCCGTGGCGGTCACCAACCACTGCCAGCAGGCCGACACCGGCACCAAGATGATCCATATCGGCAAGAACACCACCAGCACGATCATCTCCAAGGGCATTTCCGCCGGCCGCGCCCAGAACAGCTATCGCGGCCAGGTCAAGATTCTCAAGAGCGCCGAAAACGCCCGCAACTACACCCAGTGCGATTCGCTCCTGATCGGCGACCGCTGCGGCGCGCACACCTTCCCCTACATCGAGGTCAAGCAGCCCGCCGCCCGCCTGGAACATGAGGCCACCACCTCGAAGATCAGTGACGATCAGTTATTCTTCTGCCAGCAGCGCGGATTGTCCGCCGAGGATGCCGTGTCCATGATCGTCAACGGCTTCTGCAAGCAGGTCTTCAAGGAGTTGCCGATGGAATTCGCGGTCGAGGCGCAGGCGCTGCTGGGGATCAGTCTGGAAGGCAGCGTGGGCTGATTCATTGTTTTGAAAACACATGTCCTCGGAAAGTGATCATGACGCCACAAGAAGCCAAGCCAACACTGGGAACCCTCGCCCAAGGAATTCACCCGGAGTCTGGCGAGTTTATCGAGAATGCAAGCGTGCTCAATTCGCCAGCGGTCATTCGGGCAGTATGGGCGGGATTGCCGCCCGCCTGGTAAAACCTGGCAAGATAACCGAACGATCCGATAGTTACGTTCGAGAATTGGAACTCACAGGTCCTGAATTCACGCACCCACCATCAGCAAGAGGTATTCATGGAACTCTCGATTAGCGATGAAAAAACCAAGGAACTACTGACTGAGGTGCTGGTTGAACTGATGAAAACCAAACGTGAAATGCTGCATGAAATCGTTCTTGAAGCACTGGAGGACGTTGGTTTGGCCAATGCCATTTCGGAGGGCAGAGTCGGTGATTATGTTCCGGAGAGCCAGATCATGTCGATTCTGGAGGGTAAAACCCCTTGATAGTGAGCTTTGAAGCCCGTTTTGCCAAAGATCTACGAGACTTGAGTGATAAAACCCTACTGACCCGGATCAGTGAGGTCATAGACAACGTCAGGCATGCGGATGGTATCGCCGAAATCAGAGGCTTGAAAAAGCTGAAAGGCTTTGAAAGCTATTATCGGATTCGCATCGGCGACTACAGGCTGGGTCTTGAATTGAACGGAACAGAGCTCGTGTTCGTCCGCTGCCTGCATCGAAAAGAAATTTACCGCTATTTCCCCTAAGCCAATGGGCAACCGTGGATGTCTGACCGCCCCAAATTCAACCTATCCTGCAATATCAATAGCCATGCTAACCATCCAAAACCTCCAAGCCCGCGTCGAAGACAAACCCATCCTCAAGGGCATCAGCCTGGACGTGAAGCCCGGTGAAGTTCACGCCATCATGGGACCAAACGGGTCCGGCAAGAGCACCCTGTCACATGTGCTGGCCGGCCGTCCCGGCTATGAGGTCACCGGCGGCGGCGTCCTGTACAAAGGCAAGGACCTGCTGGACATGAAGCCGGAAGAGCGAGCCCGCGAGGGCGTGTTCCTGGCCTTCCAGTATCCGGTGGAAATCCCCGGCGTCAGCAACATCTACCTGCTGAAGGCGGCGCTGAATGCCATCCGCAAGCATCGCGGCGACAGCGAAGTCGATGCCATGGACTTCCTGCAAATGGTCAAGGCGAAAATCAAGGCGCTGAACCTGGACGAGCAATTCCTCTACCGCGGCGTCAACGAGGGCTTCTCGGGCGGCGAGAAAAAGCGCAACGAAATTCTCCAAATGGCCGTGCTGGAGCCCAGCCTCTGCATCCTTGACGAAACCGATTCCGGCCTGGATATCGACGCGTTGAAAATCGTCGCCGACGGCGTCAACGCCCTGCGCTCGCCGGAGCGGTCCTTCATCATGGTCACCCACTACCAGCGCCTGCTCGACTACATCAAGCCCGACGTGGTCCATGTCCTGGCCCATGGCCGCATCGTCAAGTCCGGCGGGCCGGAACTGGCGCACGAACTGGAAGACAAGGGCTATGGCTGGATCGACCAGCCCGCCGCCGCTTGATGGAGTCCGCCATGAGTTATGTCGAGCATTACCGCGAAACCGCGACCGATCTGCCCGGCCAGGCATTGCCCTGGCTGCAAACCCTGCGCGCATCCGCCGGTCAGGCCTTTGCCGACCAGGGCTTTCCTTCGCCGCGCGAGGAAGAGTGGCGCTATACGAATGTCACCGCCATCGAGAAAAAGCGCTTCCGGCCCGGCCATCCCGGCACGACGGCGGAAGTCGGCCCGCTGCTCGGTTACGGGCTGGCCGATGGCTGGCGCCTGGTACTCGTCGATGGCCAGTTCAGCCCATCCCTGTCCCGGTTGGATGGTCTGCCCGAAGGCGCGGTGGTACTGCCGCTGACCGAGGCCTTGTCGCGGTATCCGGAACAGGTCCGCGCCCGGCTGGAAGACTCGACTGAGACGGATAGCTCCCGATTCCTGGATTTCAACACCGCTTATTTCCGCGATGGCGCCTACATCGACATCGGTGACCGTGTGATCCTGGATACCCCCATCCAGATCCTCAATCTGTCCACCCGTAATGAAGGACTGTCGGTCACCCGGCAACTCATCGGTGTCGGCCGCCATGCCCAGGCCCGGATCGTCGAAACCCATGCGGGCCTCGATAGCGCCGCCTATCTCACTGCCGCCGTGACCCAGTTAAGCCTGGCCGAGGGCGCGCATCTGGACCATTTCAAACTCCAGGTCGAGAGTTCGCGCGCCTATCATTTCGGCGCCCTGCTCATCCAGCAGGGTCCCCATTCACGGCTGCGCCAGCATCACGCGGCCTTCGGCGGGCTGGTCGGCCGCACCGATATCCACAGCGATCTGCGACAAGGCGCGGAATGTGATCTCAATGGACTGTTCATGGTCGACGGCCGCGGCCATCTCGACACCCACTTCCTGCTCCACCACCGTGAGCCTCACACCCGCAGCCGCGAGCATTACCGGGGCATCGCCGGGGAGCGCGGCCGTGGCGTCTTCGCCGGACGCATCGTGGTGGACGAAGCCGCCGCGAAAACCGACGCCGAGATGAGCAGCCGCAACCTGCTGCTGTCCGCGGACGCGGAAATCGACAGCAAACCGCAACTGGAGATCCACACCGACGACGTCAAATGCTCGCATGGCGTGACGGTCGGGCAACTCGACGCGGAATCGGTGTTCTACCTGCAATCGCGCGGGATCGACGAAACTTCCGCGCGCAACATGCTGACCTTCGCTTTCGCCAACGAAATGGTCGAGAAGATCGACCTGCAACCCTTGCGCCGGCAGGTCCGCGAAGCCCTTCTGCGCAAGCTGCCGCAAACCGATATCCGGGTGGACTGGCTATGAGCGGACCCGAACCCCGCTTTGACCTGGAGCAGGTCCGAGCCGATTTCCCGATCCTCCGTCAGATCATCAACCGCCAGCCGCTGGTCTACCTGGACAATGCCGCTTCGACCCAAAAACCCCGGGCGGTCATCGACAGCCTTCGCAAGGTCTACGAGGAGGACTATGCCAACGTCCATCGCGGCGTCCACACCCTGAGCCAGCGCTGCACCGACCTGTTTGAGCAGGCGCGCGAAAAGGTGCAGGCCTTCCTCAACGCCCGGCATGCTCACGAAATCATCTTCACCCGCGGAACCACGGAGGCCATCAACCTGGTGGCTCAGACCCATGGCCGCCAGAATCTGGCGCCTGGCGACGAGATCCTCATCACCGCGATGGAACACCACTCCAACATCGTGCCCTGGCAAATGCTGTGCGAGCAAACCGGCGCGGTGCTCAAGGTGGCGCCCATCACCCTGACCGGTGAATTACGCCTGGAGGCTTTCGAGGACTTGCTCTCGGAGCGTACCCGGCTGGTCAGCGTGGTCCACATGTCCAACGCCCTGGGTACGATCAATCCGGTCGAGCCGATCATCGCCCTGGCCCATGCGCGCGGCATCCCGGTGCTGCTGGACGGGGCGCAATCCGCACCCCACATGACCGTGGACGTGCAGACGCTGGATTGCGATTTCTACGTCTTCTCCGGCCACAAACTCTACGGCCCCTCCGGTATCGGCGTGCTCTACGGCAAGGAGAGCCTGCTCAAGGCCATGCCCCCCTGGCAGGGCGGCGGTGACATGATCCGCCGAGTCACCTTCGAGAAGACCGAGTACAGCGAGCCGCCCTACAAGTTCGAGGCCGGCACCCCCAACATCGCCGACACCATCGCCCTGGGCGCGGCGCTGGACTACATCGGCGCGATCGGTCTCGACGCCATGGCCGAGCATGAACACCATCTGCTGGCCTACGCCACCGAACAGGCCCTGCACATCCCGGGTCTGCGCATCATTGGCACGGCGCCGGAAAAGGGCGCGATCCTGTCCTTCACCCTGGATCGCATTCACCCGCACGACATCGGCACCCTGCTGGATCAATTGGGCATCGCCATCCGCGCCGGCCACCATTGCGCCATGCCGGTGATGGACTTCTTCGAGGTCCCAGCCACCGCCCGCGCCTCTTTCGCGGTTTACAATACCTATCAGGAAGTCGATGTGCTGATGGACGGCATTCGTCAGGTCATCCGCATGTTCGGTTAGCCTCGTCTCCATGGCTACGGGCCTTGGTGTCAACCCATCAATTAGCTTGATGAACCGTGATAGCCCACAGACCGATGACGGGAAAAATTCCAAGAACCGTATACCTCGGAACCTCTTACCTACACACGGGGTAAAAGCCCCTCCCTCGCGGGGGAGGGGTTGGGGACAGGGGAAACCCAATCAATCTTCATCACCAATCCTACGCATCAGCCATGCTGGACCAGATCAGAGACCTGTATCAGGAAGTGGTTTTCGACCACAATCGCAACCCGCGCAATTTCCGCGTCATGGAAGACGCCAACCGCATGATAGAGGGCTTCAACCCCCTCTGCGGCGACCGCATCACCCTTTACGTGAAGGTTGAAAACGGCGTCATCGAGGATGTCAGCTTCCAGGGGAATGGCTGCGCCATCTCGACCGCCTCCGCGTCGCTGATGACCGAAATCGTCAAGGGGCAGACCGAAGCCGAAGCCGAGCAACTCTTCGAACTCTTCCACCGCATCACCACCGGCAAGGACGGCGATGCCGTCAATCTGGAGGAGATTGGCAAACTCGCGGTGCTGGCCGGCGTGCGCGCCTATCCAGCCCGCGTCAAGTGCGCCACCCTGGCCTGGCACTCCCTGCAAGCCGCGTTGAAAAACGAAGGCGCGCCGGTGAGCACCGAATAACCGGGTGGCCTCCAATATGATGGACTGGATCGAGGTGGCTCCCGCCGGCAGCCTGGCTCCCGGTGAGCATCGGGTGGTGGATGTCGATGGCATCGATGTCGCCGTTTTCAACATCGACGGCCAGTATCTGGCCATCCAGGATGCCTGTACCCATGACGGGACCGAAATCGCCAGCGGCGAACTGGAGGGCTGCGAAATCGTCTGCCCCCGTCATGGCGCCCGGTTTTGCCTGCGTACCGGCAAAGTCCTCTCCCCGCCCGCCTACGCGGATATCGACACCTATCCCGTGCGCGTCGCCGATGGCCGCATTCAGGTGGGCAGTCAGCCGAACGAGTGAGCACCCGAAGCGCTCGCCCGGCAGGTCGGCCAACACTTCGATGTTAAACATCCGCCCCCCCATGACCCTGCGGGAATCCAAGCACTCATGACCGCAACACACATCGCACGGCTGGACGCCCCCAAGGACTTGCCGCCTACACACTCCGCCGAGAATCTGGAACAATGGGTGGCCTCCGCCATCGAAGCCGGGCGGCAGGACGAACTCATCTCCACCCTTGAACACGCCATTCAGAAACTGCTGAACTCGCGTCCAAGGCACGATGGAAAGCAGGCGCGGCAACAGGCCCTGCTCAGGGCACACTTCATAACCGCCGATACGCATATAGACCTGGCCTACTGGAAGATGTCCAGAACCGATATTTATGCCATCGAACAGCGCGGGCCTTACCCGGCGGCTGAGCTCAAAGCCAAGAAAGATTCAGGCAAGCGCCGCTTCGTCGTGTTTTGGCGCAACGGTTACCACAAGATCAGCACCCCCCGCGAGAGCGCAAAACCGCCCAAGAGCGCGAACGTCTGGCGGCTTTTCGTACCTGACGCACCCCAGATACGACTCTGGAATCCGCCCGAGAATTTGGGCGGACTCAAGGACCGACTGCAGTCCGAACTCCTGGGGGTCAGGCGGCTGATTCAGAAAAACCACCCCGACAAGGGCGGCGAACGACAGGCCTACGAGGAAGCCGTAAGGAAACTGGAGGCGCTCAGGGAAATCGTGAAGCGCTGCGGATAACCGCTGACTGCCACGCTCCGCGGTACTTGCAGGCCGTCTCGACCCTCCCGGACCTCAGCTACCCCCGGGCAAACGATTCGAACGGTCGGCGAACTGGCAGGCGCTGACTGTTTTGCAAATCACACTATAGCGAACCGCCCTGCCGCAGCCATCCGCCCAAGTCGTGTATGCGCTGTACATGCCATCCTCCCAATCATCCATGCGATCCGAGCGGATGGCCCGATCCGCTATGACTTCCCGGCACTTCAGGTCCACGGCGGCGCGCCGCCGGGTCATTTCCTGGGCCAACTCCGAGTAATCCGCCCGCGATAAATCCGAGCGGGTGACGCAGCCGGATAAACATAACAGGGGCAGGTAATAGAAAACTTTCATCCGAGCCTCTCGAAATCGATCGTGGCCTTCTTCGCCGACTGCCAACAGAGTGGAACAGGTCGAGAGTGGCTATGGTAGCGCAATGGTTTACGCCGCAACGCTTTCGCCACCTCTTGCCTCGCATTGCCTTGGGTCCCAAAAAATTCAGGGATGTCCAATAAAACATCCCTCCAACAAATACCCGATTCATGGTATGGTTATAGGCGGTTGCGTCGACCTCGGCCGGCGGTGACCGAAACAACAACATGAATAAATCAACATTGGAGGATAACACCATGGCATTGATCACTTGGACTCAGGAACAGTACGGGACCACCGTGGCCAAACATGATGAAGAGCACAAAAAGCTGTTTGCCATGCTCAATGACCTTCACGACAGCGTGGGTGGGGACCGCGCCACGATCGGCAAGAAGCTGGATACCCTCATTGCCTATGTCGTTGAGCACTTCAAGTCCGAAGAGGACAACATGAAGAGCCGTAATTACGCGGATTTCGACGCGCACAAGGCCGAACATGAAAAACTGATCGCAACCTGCGCCGACCTTCAGACAAAATTCCATGCGGGAGCGGCGGAAATCAACGCCGACACCACGGCATTCGTGAAAAGCTGGCTGGATACGCACATCCCGAATGTCGACCTGCGTTACGGACCCTGCCTGAACGGCTGAGACGGTCTTAAACCTGCTTGACTCGGCCGACGCCGCGTGATGGCGGCGTCGGTCCATCCCGCCTTGCTTGCTCCGTCTTCCATTCCCTGATCCTGCCCGACCGAGCGCTCATGACGCGGTCGAATGACGAAAGCAACCCACCGCACTGGCTACTCACCGCAGGGTAGACCGCCAACCACCGGTGAGCGCAAAGTCTAGCGACGTGTCCGCGAAATACTGGCTCGCTTGGCTCATCGAAGCGTCCAGCGTGACGATGGCATGACGACGGGTTCCGCATCACTCATTTACACTTCTCCATATCGCTCCCCGGGTGGACCCACAGCCGTCGGGCGGCGATAATTCAGCCTCCCGTTACGGCTCGACTATCCCCAACTCGCGTGAGGATACCGTGAGGAGGACTCATGCGCCTCTTCGATACGGATCGACCCGATCAGGGCAAGAGAGCGCCGTCGTAGCCGTGCTGACCGATCCATTCATTCATCTACTTTCAACAGGACATCACCCACCCATGAGCAAAATCACGATAGAACACAACCCCAGTGAAGCGCGTCTGCAAGAACTCGGCGTTGCTAACTGGGAGATCTGGGAAAAGGAAATCTCTCAATTCCCCATTGATTTCGATGAAACCGAATCCGCCTACGTTTTGGAGGGCGAAATCATCGTGACGCCCAAAGGCGGCGAACCCGTGCGCATCGTCCCGGGGGATCTCGTCTCCTTTCATGCCGGGCTGGATAGCCAATGGGAAGTGGTCAAGCCTCTGAAAAAGCACTACAGCTACGATTTCCCGGACGGCGTCTGAGCGGCCACGCCTTTAACGTTACCCAGCCGCGCATGTCGCGGCGGGGCAAGAGAGCCGTCTAGGGACTGACCCGATCAAGCCGGCCAGGCGCCCCTCTTTTCATGATGGAACCGCTCGACCCCAGCGTTGGCAGTGGCTTGAAACTTTCCAAGCGTAAGACAATGTGATACCGATCAGTTGAACACATGGGCCGGGTTGGGGTTTCAGCCAAAACCCGGCGATGCCGGCACATCCTCCGCTACCCCCCGAAACCGCCACCCGAGCCCATAGGCAGCATGGCTGCAAGGGGTTTTCAGCGCCACGATCAACCCGGATTCCGCGAAGCTTCATCCGGCCGATAAAGATGTGGACGCCCTCCTGTCAAACCGCGCGAATTCGCTGACAACCGTGCGCGACGGCGCTTGAGGGTTCTCAACACCGGTGTCCGGGATCACCTTACGCCGATATCCGACCGAGCTAGCCATTCACCCGTTCCGGGCGGACAACTCGCAGCATCCGTCGTGAACGACGGCGCACCCGGCACCTCATGGCCCTGATGCTCGGCTTGATGGACTAGGATATGGATAAATGAGCAGATAAAGATACATCAACGCCCTCTCCGCCTCCGGGGAGAGGGCTGGGGTGAGGGGATTTCAAATGAACCTTTATCCGCTCATCCATCCATAAGCAGACCGGCTGGACAGTCAGAGTCACTGGTTTCATGGGCAAGCCCATGACCCTCCAGCCTTGGTTGCAATACCCCGGCAGCATGGCCCCGCGATAATGGCGTCAAAAGGGATGCCCCACCCTTGAGGAAGAATATGATGGCAATCGACCCCGATCCCGGCGACAAGGCCGATCGACCTGCCACACCCCCGTTGGAGGGACAGCTTCACTACGAGCAGGTGCGGTTGGTCTACCAGTTGAGTCCGGTGGGTTTGATCTCAACCCTGGGGGTGGCGACTTTTGTTTCGGTCTGGTTTGTCTCGGTGGTTTCCTCCAGGGGGCTGCTCGCCTGGTATCTGACGATGGCAGTCATTGTGGCGGGTCGGTTCCTGTTGCTCCGCGCGTTTTGCCAAGACATGCTGAATGTTGCGATGACGCGTCTCTGGGAACGCCGTTTTGTGCTGGGAGCCTCCTTGACAGGTCTGGGATGGGGCCTCGGGGGTCTGCTTCTACTCCCCGTCGCCGACCAACGCTACCTGACATTCTAATAGTTTGTGCTGGCGGGCATGACCGGGGGCGCGATTGCCTCACTTTCGCCCATACTGAAAGCCTATGTGTTCTATCTACTGTGCAGCTTGACTCCGTTTAGTGTTCAACTCCTGTTTTCCGGCAGCGACCTGACCATTCCCATGCTAGGCACGGTGTCGCTGTATACCGTGAACATGCTGCTGATTGCGAAAAGACTGAACAAGAATGTCATGGATTCACTGCGGCTGCGTTTCGAGAATCATGAACTCGTGGCAAGCTTGTCCGCGGCCCGGGACCAGGCCGAGAGCGCCAGCCGGGCCAAATCGGAGTTTCTCTCGCGCATGAGCCATGAAATACGCACCCCCCTGAACGGTGTTCTGGGTATTGCACAACTGCTTGAGCGGGAACCGCTCACGCCGGAGCAACTCGATCTGGTCGGACGTGTTCGTCAATCGGGCCGCTCGTTGCTGGCCATCATCAACGACATCCTCGATTTCTCAAAAATCGAAGCGGGTCAACTGCGGATTGATCCCCATCCCTTCCTGCTCGGTTCGTTACTGTCGCATATCGCCAAATTGCTGGGACCCACCGCGCTGGCCAAGGGCTACCCGTTGAAGATCGAGCCCATGCCGGACCTCGAAGGCGCCCTGATCGGCGACAGCCTGCGGATTGAGCAGATCCTGGTCAACCTGATCGGCAATGCCATCAAATTCACGGAAAGGGGGGAAGTCCGGGTCGGCGTCACCCGGCTTGGGCTGGACGAACGGCGTATAAGCCTGCGGTTCGCCGTCCAGGACACGGGTATCGGCATCGATCCGGGAAAGCTCGACGGGCTGTTCCAGCCCTTTACCCAGGCGGACGGCGGCATCACGCGACGTTTCGGCGGCACGGGATTGGGATTATCCATCTGCAAACGGCTCGTGGAACTGATGGACGGGCAGATCGGCGTCGACAGTCTACCCGGAGCGGGCAGCACCTTCTGGTTTGAACTGCCCCTGGGCTACAACGAAGAACTCAAGCTGGTCGCGAAAACCATGCCCGATGAAGCCGGACCCACCCTGGCGGGTCTGCGCATACTGGTTACCGACGACGCCCAGCTTAACCGGTTGATCGCCGAAAAGGCCCTGAAAAACCGCGGGGTGATGGTCACCCTGGCCAGCAATGGCGCGGAGGCGCTGGAGTGCCTGCGGGCTCACCCTCAGGCTTTCGACCTGGTCCTGATGGACGTGCAAATGCCCGTCATGGACGGACTGGAGGCGACCCGGCGCATCCGACGGGAACTGGGCCTGACCCGTCTGCCCATCATCGCCCTGACCGCCGGCGTCTTGGCCGAAGAACAGCAAGCCGCCCGCGACGCCGGCGTCACCGATTTCATGGGTAAACCCATGGACCTCAACCAACTGGCCGAGATGATCTGGAAATATTGTCCCTACCTGGACTCACGGCCCTGAATCGGCCTCTGTCCGGGCCGGATAGACAACCTCCCAGACTTCGCGCGGCTCCAACCGGGGCACGCTGGCGGGCTTTACATAAAGGTTGACGATCGAGGAGAAGCCTGAATGCAGCGTAGCGGAATGCGGAGTATGGTGGCGCCGATCATCCCGGGTTCCGCACGCTCCACCCGGGCTACGCTGGCTGACTCACGGGCAGAGTCAGCCGTGCGTGTCGTAGGGTGGATAAGGCGCGCCGCAGGGGCCGCGGATGGCATCCAGGGCCGGAGCGCGCCGCATCCACCCGCCCGCGGAACCCGTGGCAAGGCGGGTTCGGTGGATGCGCTTCGCTTATCCGCCCTACAGTGCTGGCCCAGTCAAATTGGCCGGTCGCCCCATCACATCCTCTCACCCCGCCGTGGGTTAATCCGTTAGGGCGCTCCGTTCGGCTCCGCTTACTGATGGCGGGTTCGATTTGGCCTGCAAATCTTCCATCTCGCACTGCAACGCCGCGGCCAGACGGCCCAGCAGGGCGGCGGAGGGGCGCGTCTTGTCATGCTCCAGCATGGACAGCATCTGCCGGGTCACGCCGCATTGGTCGGCCAGTGCCTGCAAGGTGAAACCGCGATACTCGCGCCAGATTCTGAGCGGGGGCTCATCCGACAGGCAGCGCTCGACAAACTCAATGGGAAAGGTTTCCTCGTCGCGGGCCGCCGCCGCGTCCGTGCGATCCTCGATATCCTCCAGCCGATCCAGGATGGCCTGCCATTCGGCATAGGGAATCACCGCAAAAGCGGGCTGGCCGTTGTGCTGAATAATCTGTGCGCTCATTGATAGACGTCTCCTTTTGCCGCTACCTTAACCACCAGCAATAGCAATTCGGCGTCTCGCCATTCGCAAATCGCCCGCCATCCGCCCACCCGTAACCGCCATTGATTGGCTGTACCCTTAAGAGGTTTCCAGTCACCACGATACGCCGATGGATCGGCGGCAATGGCCCATATTCGGCGAATATCCGCACCGCGACGCCTCGCGGCAGCTTTTGCATGGCTTTATCGGCGGACTTACTGAAACGGATGGTTAACATGGCAGACAGGTTAAGTCCTGCCGGGCATCATGTAAAGTATTACTTGACATGACATAGCCATCACTTGGCCACTCAATCCCCGTCCACGACCGCTCAGCCAGCAATGAGTCGGGG
>Ga0194127_10001449_pt1 | contig 34720 bp, 26 predicted proteins | sample TA2KigC100mmetaG_FD_148624 | JGI IMG/M metagenome (GOLD analysis project Ga0194127, IMG submission 148624) | Freshwater microbial communities from Lake Tanganyika, Tanzania - TA2015036 Kigoma Deep Cast 100m | ecosystem: Environmental > Aquatic > Freshwater > Lake | place: Tanzania: Lake...
AAAAAAGATCATGCCCTAGCGCTAACGAAAGGAGAAAGAGATGGAAGATAAAAATGGTCTTTTCCCCGATGTTGTGTCTTTGAATGGCCAAATAATCACGATGAATGAAGGAAACCCCAAAATCCAGGCAGTGGCCACTCTGGGAGATAGAATCGTAGCTGTGGGTTCATCGGAATCAATCAAAAAGCTTGCTGGGCCCAAGACGAAAATAGTGAATTTAGAGGGGAAGACTTTGGTCCCGGGCCTTAACGAACCCCACAACCACTTCGGTATGTACGGGGTACTGGCCCGGTGCTCGGTCAATCTGCAGAGCCCCCCGGTTGGATACATCAAAAATATGAATGAACTGATGGAGGCGCTTCGGGACAGTATTAACAAAACGCTTAAAGGGCAATGGATTTATGGTCGGGGTTATGATGATACGCTTCTTGCGGAAAAGAGGCATCCAACGAGATATGACCTGGACAAAGTTTCGATAGAGCACCCCATCCTGATCGTTCATGTTTCCGGGCATTTAAGTGTAGCCAATACAAGGGCGCTTGAGATGGCGGGTATAACGAAGGACACTCCCCAGCCGCCTGGTGGCGTTATCCGCAAAGACCCTCAAACAGGTGATCCGGATGGAGTTCTGGAGGAGATGCCGGCTCAGTCCCTGGTGGCCAGGCTTCTCCCTCCCATTAGCATGGAAAAGCGGATCGAAGGGATGGCAACGGCTGCAGAGCAATACCTAAAAGTAGGAGTCGCATCCTGCAGCGATGCGGGGGTCAATTTTCCCGGGATTGGAAGCCCGGCTGAAATTGTCGCCTACCAGAAAGCAGTCCATGAGGGCATTTTACATCTCCGTATGACCATGATGATCGGTGTTCATTTTCTGCTGGGGCCGGAGGGCAAGAGCCCCTCGTTCCTGACCGGATTCGGAAACGACCGCTTGAAGATCGGCCCGGCCAAGATCATAGTAGACGGATCCATTCAGGGATATACGGGGTGGCTGGGGGGACCCTATTATATTCCCTTCAAGGGGGACAAGGATTTCCGAGGCTACCCGGTAACACCCCCCGAGTTCCTTAACCCGTTGGTTATGGCCGCTCACAAAGCGGGTTTCCAGATCGCGGCCCACGGGAACGGAGATGCGGCCATCGATGCCATTCTCGAAGCCTACCTTCTGGCCCAGAAAGAATACCCCCGCCCCGACGCCCGCCACCGCATAGAACACTGTCAGACTGTCCGAGAAGACCAACTGGATACCATGGCTGAATTGGGTGTAACCCCCTCGTTCTTTGTCTCCCACACCTTTTATTGGGGAGACCGGCACAATGCCATTTTCCTTGGCCCGGAACGGGCCAGGAGAATCAGCCCCCTGAAATCAGCATTGAAACGGGGGATCAAGTTCAGCATCCACTCCGATTGCCCGGTAACGCCTGTATCGCCCCTATTCTGTGTTTTTGCTGCAGTCAACCGGGTGACAACCGGCGGAGAAGTTTTAGGCCCGGAATATTGCTTGACCCCAGAGGAAGCTTTGCGAGGGGTAACCAACTATGCGGCCTGGCAGACCTTCGATGAGAAGATCAAAGGTTCCATCGAAGTGGGGAAACTGGCGGATTTCACCATTCTGGCCGAGAACCCTCTCGAAGTACCCCCTGAGAGGATCAGGGATATTAAGGTTATGGAAGTCATTATCGGCGGCAAGAGTATATACAAGGCTAAGTAAAGAAAACTCCATATCTCCCCTCCCCAGGCTGGAGGGGAATTCCCCCATTCCGGGTCGGACCCGGCTAACTGATTGAATTTCATATGGATATGTCCCAAAAGAAGGTATTTTTTTGCCTTAAATCCCCATTTTGGGTGTCAAAAACAGCTTCATAATCGTCTGTGGGCTCTCGTAATTCATAAGATCCATTAGCTCCTGCCATTTCTCGCCACATCGCTTTTGGCCCAAGTGTATATGGGGTCACATCTTGACGGGCTGTTGCCCAAATGAATTTCCTGGCCTTTATTGAGAAATCATCTGAAAACAGGCAATCGCAACCGATTAATTTCATTCCAACTTGATTTTGATGAAGAATCGCTTTACTGCCCCAAATGGGTTTGGGCGACAGTCCGTTGAATAGTGAATTATTAGTCAGGCCATAATTGTATAGACACTGAAGATTAAATCCCTTCTGCCCTCCCTTTAAAAAAAGGAGGAATTCCCCCTCTTTGGAGAAGAGGGGTGAGGTGAGATTTTGGGAAAATATGTCTGGTCAATTATGGACTCATTAGTAGCTCTTCAAATAGCGAATTAGGGGCGTAGTGGCAAATTAACACCTGAATCTTGCAGCGATATGAAGCTTTTGGGGACGTCCTGTTGTGAAATGGGTGACCCCGGCTGCGTTCTTGCTTCAATTTACGGCCGGGAAAACCATTCTACTGACCTCATGCTCCGCTCGGCTGTGGAACGGCAATACCGATCCTGCCTACCCTCCAAAAGGAAGTGGCTACCTTGATGGGAGAACTGAACAAGGGATGAGGGCAAAGAAAACACCTTATTAGCGATGAGTAACCCTATGTTCCCCCGTGTTCGACCCGTTTTCTCTACGGCAACGGCTCAGGCTGCGCTGTATGACAATTCAACCGGATGTCTCGATGGCCGGCCTGCAAAATAGGTACTAAACTGTTACAAAATTTGGAATCGTGTTCTTCAGCTCAAATTTTCCTCCTTCGTAAATGAGAAGGGTCCGACCAGTAACATTGAGAAAGCGTATTCAGTCAGCATGGACATCGCCTCTGGATGCAGTCTATCTAATTCCCTGGTTCAACTGAACATTACACCATTCCGATCTATTATCCATGCAGCTAGGCCCTTTGGCTTATTAGAATCCCAAAGGCGCCTTCTTTTTCCACTCGGCTTATTATCTACCATTTCTTCTGTGCTCATGACATATCTTTTTCCTTTTTGGGGGTAATGGGGATTCAGCTCTACGGCAGCCAACCAACCCCCATAAGTTTCTGGCAGCTTATAGCAGAGCGCCTTCCCCGGAATGAGTTGCTCAATCTGGTTGATTATAACTTCCTTCGGTGATAATTTCTTTTCCCTCGGTTCCTCATTCTTCTTTTTCCAAAACATCTCTGCACCTCCTTTCCCTTTTGGGACTGTTTTGCACCACAGCTTCGAGAAAGCGTAACCACTCGGAGTCCATTCTTATCTCGGCAACCAAATGGTTTTACACTGACCCCGGTAATTCTTTTGGCCCGAGCAGTTTCTCTTTCTTTGCCTCCTCTTCCAATGGCCTTTTCTTCCAGAACATTTTTACGCCCCCTTTTCTCTTGCCCTTCATCCTCCCCTTTGCTGTCCCATAATTAAATTGCGCGCCGAAACGCAAATTGGAGATACGGATTGTCCCACTAGGCTTTAACCAGAAGAATTGGAAGGCCTTACTAACTTCTCCGGACGGACCTCCCCTGTTTCCTTATCAAAATAACCTTCCCACAGCAAAAGCTCTGGATGTTCATCGAGCGAGGTCCAATCTTTTACTCGGGCACCCGCCTGGGCTACTTGGCCCTCAGCAAAAACCCGGCAATAAAATGCATTCTTTTTCCCTGCTGGGCGAACCACACTCTTGAGTGTCCATACCCAATTTGGGTCCATTTTCATTTGAACTACCATGTATCTACCCACAAACTCAGGTATCCCCTTGGGTCCCGGCAACTTTACCTCCCCTTCCTTAGTTTCTTTACTTTTCCAAAACATTTTCCACCTCCTTGTGCTGAATTTTGAATTGAGGCCTTTTTAAAATTGCGGCTTCTTCCCCCAATTGCCTGCCGCGATACACGATGAGACCAATGGCTGCAAAGACAACGACCAAGCCTGTGATTTATCTTAGTTCCGTCTTGCCAATATCCTTGACGATGGCGCCGATGTTACCTACTCCTCCTCATAGATAACATGAAGCATTTTCGCCATGACCAGCTTCTTTCTCTTCCAGGACGAAAAGAGTTGCATGCGAAAAATTGCATGCGCGAAACTGAAAACATTTGTTTTTCACGTTAGTTCGAATTGAATCTGTCCCAAAGCTAAAAAATCGAGTGAATGGATTGATCAGGGAATAAGGGAAGGGTTATCTCTAACAACGAAGGAATAGAGGTCTTGAACATGGGGCTAAGACGCAGAGAGAGAAATGCGGAGTGCATTCAAACAAAGGATTGACTTCTGAATTTTGTTTAACCACAAAGGTGGTGATTAAAATCTTCTTTTCATGTTTTACTGTTGCTACCGAATCGACCTGGTTGGTGACTTTAAAATACGAGTATATAGAAATATCCCAATCATCAAACGCGGACAGGTGAAGATAGATTGGAAATACAATGAACAATAGAATAATCCCGATACTTAGAAAGACCCAAGTCTTTTTAAAAAAAACTTTCTTTGTAGCAAAATCAATCATCATTAGCCATGAATTCGTAAGAGTTAATTGTAATTGTTGCTAAAATTGTTTTGTTATTTGATAATAAATTATAAGTATCAAAAATATTTTTTCATGAAATATTTTTCACACTTACGTTACGAAGACTATTTCATTTTCTAAAAATTGTCAAGAGTTTTTTTTATTTCTTTTTTGTAATAAAAGGGGGAGTAGAAGGGGAAGTCCTTAAATAATTCAATTTTCGCAAAAGGGGTTTTTCTTGGCTCTTGCTTAAATGGAAGAATGAGCTTTTCAACCCTTGCTCTTAACATCTGGTTCTTAGCCATCTCCCCTTTTGTTCTTAAATTTCATAGGGCGCAGATTGACGCAGGTAACCGCAGATAATTAATTTCCTTTTAATTTATCCGAATAATCTGTACTGCTAACGTGCAGAACCCCGAAATTTTGTTAAGTATAATTTTTATGGAAATTGGAACTACGGTTGTTCTAAGAAAATATATCGTTTGGATGCAGTTTTGCCGCTCTCAGCTCATTGAAAACCTCCCGATTATCAGTTTCTATTTCAAGGTACACCTAAACATTGCATAAAAAATACCGGCAACCTGCCCTCCTAACCCCGCCCTCTCCCCCGAAACCGGGGGAGAGGGGAAGGGGGAGGGGAAAATTTCGAATGGCAGGTAAAATTCACCACCAGTGGGTTCTTGGCTTTATCATGAAAACCATTTTTTAAAAGCTCAGGACTGCGCGACAAATCATTTTGACCTCAACTTTTTTGCAACTATAGGGTACACTTTTTATCAGGTATAAAAAGTCGTGGACCATGAGACAGAACTCACGAGTCTACAGCCTGCTGAGGTTCTGGCCTTAGGGAAGCACAAAAAGGTAATTATCTATCCTACCTCCAGGAAATTAAGCGCCCGAAATGACGAAACTGCCTGCGATAAGATCGCCTCGAATCGAAGATTTTCGCCATCATTGATGGTGAAGGCAGGAGCAGTCATCGAAAATTTCTGTTGACATTCCTTATTTTGAAAATATATGATTATTTAATCATATATTCATGGATGGATTCTATGAAAGAGAGAGTGCTGGAATTAAAGGCCGAAGTTTTGAAAGCCCTGGCTCAGCCTACCCGCCTGAAGATCTTGGAGTGCCTGCGCGAAGGGGAGAGATGTATCTGTGAGATCGTCCCGGCGATCAACGGAGAACAGTCCAAAAACTCCCGGCATATCTCCGTGATGCAAAAGAGCCATCTGATCAGCACGCGCAAGGATGGGGTGAAGGTAATGGTTAAAGTGAGAGATCCGGAAATTTTCCAAATATTAGACAGAATCAGCGCCATCTTGAAAAAACAGATTAGAGAACAGGGAAGACTCCTGGCCCAAATTTAAAACTGCATAGCCAAAGGAAGATAACCTTCATGTTCATTTCGGAATTGATCTATGCAGGCTTGGAGGCACTGGAGGATTACATCGCCCTCCATGTGCTCACTTGTTTGATCCCGGCATTTCTTTTAGCCGGAGCCATGGTCACTTTCGTCTCTAAGGAAACAATCATTTATTATTTAGGGAGCGCTGTTCATAAACTGAAATCCTTTGCTTTGGCCAGTGGCGGAAGTTTTTTTGTCGCAGCTTGCTCCTGCACGGTAATCCCGGTTTCCAGCGGTTTGTACTATGGGGGAAGCGGGATCGGGGCGGCCTTTATCATTTTATGGGTGGCCCCGGCAGCCAACATTCTGGCCCTGGTCTATACCGGAGCCATCCTGGGGACCGAGATGGTGATTGTCCGCATCCTTTCGGCCCTTGCCATGGCTTTTGTGGTGGGCTGGGTCATGAGTTTTGCCTTCCGGCAGGAAGAGATCAAGAGAGTGGCCGGAGCCGTTAATCCCGAAGGAAAAAGAATTGTGGCCCGCAAGGACCTGATTCTTTTGCTTTTAATTGTGGCCGACCTGCTGGCCCCCAATTACCTTGTACAAAAAGGTCCTTTCCTCCATAAAGTATATGTTTGGGCCGCGGGAATGGTCATCATTAGCATTTATGCCTGGAAGGTCAAGTCAGGAGAGGAAATCCTCCAGTGGATGACGGAGACCTGGTGGTTTGTCCGGATCATCTTTCCTTTGTTGTTGGGAGGGGTCTTTGTCGTCGGAGTGATCGGGAAACTTCTTCCTCAACAGTGGATCGAGAGCTGGCTGGGCGGGTCGGGTATATTCCCTTCTTTTATAGCGACGTTAATCGGCCAGATCATGTACATGGCCACCATGACCGAGGCGCCCTTCGTCCACAAGCTGATGGACCTGGGAATGGGAAAGGGGCCTGCTCTGGCTCTTCTTCTGACCGGGCCAGGCATGAGCCTCCCCAACATGCTGGCCATCATCAAGGTCTTCGGTTTGAAAAAGGGGCTGGTCTATGTCCCGCTCATCACAGTTTTGGGGACCCTGGTGGGTTGGTTTACCGGGAATTTCATTTTTTGAGGGATTTAATTCGAAGGGTAGGGGCAAATTTTATAGAGAGCATCTAATATAAGGAGGTAAAGATGAAAAAGATCGAAGTCTTGGGAATGGGCTGACCCAAATGCAACCAGCTCGCGGAGCGAGTGAAACAAGCAGTTAAGGAATTGAATCTTGAAGCGGAAGTAGTCAAGGTCCAGGACATCCAAACCATTGCCAGCTCAGGCGTTCTCATAACCCCAGCTCTGAGGGTGGACGGAAAAGTCAAGACTTCAGGAAAGCTTCTGAGGGTGGATGAGATCAAGGCGCTGATTCAGTCTTGAATCGATCGAGGGTCTGATCATTGAAGAAGGGGGATTCGTGGAAAAAGCAGCGGTGAAAAAATTATCCTTTTTGGACCGGTTTCTGACTCTTTGGATCTTTTTGGCCATGTTTATCGGAGTCGGATGGGGGTATCTCTTTCCCGGGGTGGTGAACTTTTGGAACCGTTTCCAGGTTGACACGACGAATATCCCCATTGCCATCGGTTTGATTCTGATGATGTATCCGCCGCTGGCCAAGGTTCGGTACGAAGAGATGGGGCATGTTTTCCGGAATTACCGGGTGCTGGGGCTTTCGTTGGTGCAGAACTGGGTCATCGGCCCGATCCTGATGTTCGTCCTGGCCATTTTGTTCCTGGCGGGATACCCCGAATACATGGTGGGGGTTATCTTGATCGGCCTGGCTCGCTGCATCGCCATGGTCATCGTCTGGAATGACCTGGCAGCCGGGGATCGGGAGTACTGCGCCGGGCTGGTGGCCTTCAACTCCGTTTTTCAGGTGATCTTCTTCTCCATCTATGCCTACATCTTTATTACCGTCCTGCCTCCCCTACTGGGGCTGAAGGGTGTGGTGGTGGACATTACCATCGGCCAGATCGCCGAGAGCGTGTTTATTTTTCTTGGCATCCCCTTTATTGCCGGGGTGTTATCCCGGCTTATTGGGTTAAAAACCAAGGGGCGGGAGTGGTACGAACAGAAATTTGTTCCCAAGATCAGCCCCATCACGCTGATCGCCCTCCTCTTTACCATCCTGGTCATGTTTTCTCTCAAGGGGGAGTATATCGTCCGGCTCCCCCTGGATGTGGTGAGGGTGGCCGTTCCCTTATTTATTTATTTCGTGGTTATGTTCTTCGTCTCCTTCTTCCTGTCCATGAAGGCGGGCGCCACCTATGAGCAATCTACTACCTTGAGTTTTACGGCCGCCTCCAACAACTTCGAGCTGGCCATTGCCGTGGCTGTTGCGGTATTTGGGATCAACTCCGGCCAAGCCTTTGCCGCGGTCATCGGCCCCTTATTAGAGGTTCCAGTCTTGATCAGCCTGGTGAATGTGGCTCTCTGGTTTAAAAGGAAATATTTTCCCTACGCACTGGAAACACCCGCGGGAGTGTGCCATTTGACCTGTAAACCATAAAAACTGGCAGGTCTCAGGTTACCAGGAGTTCACCAGAAACCCGAACCCTACAAGTTAAAACCTGAAACTTAAGACCTGAAACTCGAAACCAGGTCGTGGGATATGGACTTGAAAAAAATTCTTTTTATATGCACTAAAAACAGCGCCCGCAGCCAGATGGCCGAGGGATTGGTCAATCATGATCTGGCGGGGAAGGTCGAGGCCTTCTCCGCGGGAATTGAGCCTTCTTCTGTCCATCCTCTGGCCGTGGCCGTGATGAAAGAAGTGGGCATCGACATTACTCACCACCGGTCCAAATCGATGGACGAATTTGCCAACGAAAAATTTGATTATGTCATTACTCTTTGCGACCAGGCGGCTGAGACCTGCCCGCTCTTTTTCGGCGGGACGAAGCGGCTCCATATGGGATTTTCGAACCCGGCGGCGGTTCCTGGCAGCGGAGCAGAAAAACTTTTCGCCTTCCGAAAGGTGAGGGATCAGATTCGGGAGAAAATTGTGGGGTTTCTATCTGAAAAACAGGGATAGGGGGATCTACTTTAAAAGAAAACCATAATTTACAAAGAAGAAAAGATTCTTTCGTAGACATTTCCAAAGTTTCTTGGTAACCTGATGACATTTGAAAGATGAAGGGGAAAAATTGAATGAGTAAGGCCAGCAAGCATCTGAAATGGATTCTGCCGATATTAGCAGTCGTGATTGGCGCCGGAGTGTTCGGTTACCTCAAATTATTTACCTGGAATCCCGAGAGACAAAAAATCGCTGTGATTAACCATCGCAGCATTACCGTGGCCCAGCTTAACAGAGAATTGGAGAAAATTCCGGCTCCCTATCAGGAGGTTCTCCGGGAAGAGCCGAAGCAATTTTTGGAGCAGATAATCATTAAGGAGGTTCTGATCCAGGAGGCCGAGCGCCAGGGGATAAAAAGCGATCCAGCAGCCAAAGGTGAAGAAGCGGAGATGTCCATGATTCAAAGCCTCTTGCGGAAGGAGGTCATGGATAAAGTTAAAGTAAGCCAGGAAGAAGTGGAAGAACTATATCGCCAGCATCGCGACCAACTGGGGAAGAAGCCGCTTAACGAAGTAGCCCCGTTGATTGAAAACGCCGTACGGGAGGCCAAAGGGAAGGCCCAGGTAGAAGAATACGTCGTGTCCCTGCGAACTCAGGCCAAGGTGGAGATCAACGAGAAACACGTTCAAACCGTTACCGCTCCTTCCCCCCAGACCGACACGGCTGAAGAATTTAAAAAGGCCCTGCAGAGCGGGAAGCCAGTTCTGGTTGATTTCGGGGCCAATTCCTGTATGCCCTGCCGGCAGATCCGGCCCATCCTGAAGGAAATCAAGCAGGAATATACCGGCAGAGCCCATGTGCTGATCATTGATGTCTATAAATTCAAGGAACTGGCCGGGGAATACCGCGTCCAGCTCATTCCCACCTTAATCTTTTTCGACAAAACGGGAAAAGAAGTTTTCCGCCACATGGGAGCCTGGGATAAGGCCTCCATCGTCAACAAGCTGAAAGAAGCCGGAGCAGTCTGACGCCCGCCCGCTAATCGAGAGCTTGCCCATTAACGTGATAACTTGGGTTCGTTTTTTCTGCCAGGCGCAGGGAAACGGAAGAGGTTGTATGCTTGGGGCCCCGTGCGCATAGCTGACTGCTAAATTATTCTCGACTCGGTCTTCTGGCTTCTGAATTCTTTGTCTTCCTAAATCAAAGGCAGGCTTTGGGCGGCGGTGATAGCCAGAGTTCCCAACTACGGGCAAATATCTGGCCATGGTGTTGTTCGATGATCCGCTGGGCGAGGGAAAGACCCAAGCCGGTCCCTTTGGCTTTGGTCGTGAAAAAGGGGCGAAAAATTTCACCTAACACCTGCGGCGGGATTCCTTCTCCGGTATCTGTCACGGTCACCTCCACCCACCCTTCCTCCCGGCCAGTTCCACCGGTTGTCGGGAACCCTTGCTGAAGATGATAACCCGATTCATGGCGCATGGCCTGAATGGTCAACATTCCACCGCCCGGCATGGCTTGAAGGGCATTCAGGAAAAGGTTTAAAAATACCCTGGCCATTTGCTGGGAATCCAGAGGTAGAGGAGGAAAAATAGGGTCGAATCGTTTTTCCACCCGTACCCCGGCAAGCTGACATTCTTCTTTAACAGAAGAGAAGGCATCCTCGATCACTTCCGGCAGGGAAACGAGCTGAAGTTCCGGGGGGCGGATGCGGGAATAGGAGAGGAGATCGGACATGGTTTTGTCCAGGCGCTCTATGGAATGCATGATCTCGGCGATGGTTTCCCGGTGGCTGGCCGCCAGTCATTTCAAAAAAAAGCAACCGGGGATCTTCTGGGGTCCGAATTCCATGGTTCCCCAGCTCGAGGATTTTAAAAATTTTTTCCGCCATTTTCGTTGGTTCTTAGGATTAGGTCCTCGACCTCAGTTTGGTCGATTCACTTACTGGGAGAAGTTCGATTATTGGGCGGTCTTCTGGGGGGTGAGCATTATCGGGACATCAGGACTTTTCCTCTGGTTTCCGACCTTCTTCGCCCAGTATTTCCCTGGCTGGATTTTCAACGTGGCCTTCATCGTCCATAGCGATGAAGGCTTTTGGCCGCAGGATTCATCTTCTCCATCCATTTTTTTAATACCCATCTGCGGCCGACCAAATTTCCTTTGGACCACGTGATCATCACCGGAAGAATATCGGAGGAAGACCTCCTCTATGAACATCCTCTGGAATATCAGCAGATGCAGAAAGAAGGAACCCTGGCCAGAAAGCGCACCGATCCGCCGCCTCTTTGGATGATGAACCTCTCTCGCATCGTGGGATTTTCGGCTCTGGCTATAGGGATAGCGATCATCACCGTGATCATCTTTGCTCTTCTGGAAAAAGTTGGGTATCTGCTCATATTCCTGGGCTTCGGCCTTCCCTTCATTTTGACCTTGTTGGCTACTTATTTCTTCTGGAGCTACCGACGCTCCTCTGAGGACTCTCCGCCTATTTAAAAACCCTTAACCTCCCCTCTTCTACTCAGCCAGACAAATGAATGGATTTCTCCCACTTATCTCCCATAAGCTGGGAGAAAAAGGCAGCCTCCCATCTGAATTTTGTTTCCAGGTGTTAAATTTTTTATCAGCTAAAAAAAATAACAATTTTATAACCGAATGAAAAAATTAAATATTTTTTTAAAGCGATAATTTATTTAGCAGTACCTTGAATCCATCATTAAAGGAGAGTTTTTGTAACTAATTGATTTTGCAATTTTATTTTATTCAAAAGAATTGGCATGGACTTTGAGAGTAAGAACGTGACAGGGAGGGAAGGGAAAAAATGAAAGGGGGTAAAAAAGTATGGAAGCGGCGAAAGTTTTATTGATTGATGATGAGAGGGCATTGCGGAGAACTCTATCCGTAGGCCTGCTCCAGAGGGGGTATGAAACGACACCCTGCCAGGATGGGTTTTCCGGCCTGAGCAAGATTGAAATGTACATGAAAAGAGGAATTCCCATCGCCTGCGTAATCACGGATATTCGCCTTCCGGATATCGATGGTCTGAAACTGCTCAAAGTGATTAAATCGCTGTACCCAGACCTCCCAGTCTTCGTGATCTCCGGATATAGCGATGAAATCACCGAAGAAATCGTCAGAAAGGAAAAAGGGGATGGATTCTTGCCTAAGCCCTTCATGGTGGACGACCTGGTGGCCCTGATGGAGAAATCCAAAAAGCCTGCGCGAGAGACCCGCCCCGATAGGGAATTGGGATTGGAAATCCAGAAGGAGAAAAGGTCCGTATCCTCTTATGCTTTCGTTACTATGGATGACAGACACCTCTTTGAAAATGTGTACCGGAAACTTTATTTCATGGATAAAGTGCTTTATTGCGATGCAGTCATAGGGGATTGGCAGGTAGTTCTTCTCATGCAGTCCAACAGCCGAAAAGATCTCCACGACTTTGTCGAGAATTCGCTGATGAATATCGAAGGAATCGTGACTGTGGAACTTTTGGACATAGTCGAACCCTTACTTAGCGAAGAGGCTAAAAACGTCGTCCAAATGGTGGAAGATTCTTTGCAAGAGGAGGGCTGGAGACGGGGAGAGAAACGGCCGAATGCTCTCTCTTGCTACGTGCTGCTGGAGATTGAGGAAGAATTTTTCGAATCCATCTACAAGCAACTCTATTTCATGGAAGACGTGGTCCACTGCGATGTCACCCATGGACGCTACGGCTTCGTTCTCCTGGTCCAGGCCCCAACTTTTGATCTCATCAAGAAACGGGTCGCTCACATTTCCCGAAATATCGAGGGGATATTGAAAGCCAGGGAGCTGAGGATCATGAACCTCTTCGAGATGTAAAGGGGGTTGGAGATGAAAGCTGCTGAACCCTGGGAGAGGGCGGGAGACAAGATTCGCCTTCAGGGTTTTAATCTGGAGCTGTGGAAGTACGAAGGGGAGCCTGGATCTTTGATCCCTCTTCTTCAGGCCGCCCAACGCGATTATTCGTACATCCCGGAGGCGGCGATCCATTACATTAGCGATATCGTGGGGATTCCCCCAGCGCAGATTTATGGTGTGATCACCTTCTACACGCAATTCCGGCTGAAGCCCTTGGGAAAGTATCTCCTTAGGATCTGCAACGGGACGGCCTGCCATGTGAACGGCTCCAAATTGATGGGGCAGGTGATTGAGGACGAACTGGGCATTGGGGTGGGACAAACCACAGAGGATGGCTTTTTTACCGTTCAATCGGTCGCCTGCCTCGGCTGTTGCAGCTTATCGCCCGTGATGGTGATCAATGAGGATACCCATGGCCGACTCGACCCCAGGAAGATCAGAAAAATTCTGAAATCTTATCAATCAGCCGGATAAATGAGATCCAAATCTTCCACTGGCGAGGGAGTCTAATGAAACAGGTCATCGTTGGGATGGCGACCTGCGGCCTTTCCGCTGGGGCGCAAAAAGTTTATGAAAAATTTGAGGAGGTCATCCGGGAAAAAAATTTGCCGGTGACCCTGAAAGAGACCGGGTGCATCGGGATGTGTTATCGCGAGGTTCTGGTGGAGTTGCAGGATGGGGATGGGCAAAACTATCTTTACGGGGAAGTCACCCCGGAGAGGGTGGGAGAAATCGTCGAGAGTCACCTCCTTCAGAACAAGCCTCTCCTTCCTTGGGTCGTTCGCGGCCCCCACCCCACCGAAGATGACTCCTTTTTTGTAAAACAGAAGCGCATCGTCCTTAGAAATTGCGGCCATATTGACCCCAATTCCATCGACGCATCCATCCATGCCGGGGGCTATCATGCGCTGCGCAAAGCGTTGCTGGAATATTCTCCAGAGAAGGTGATCGATGAGGTCACGGGCTCTCAATTGCGGGGCAGAGGAGGCGCTGGATTTCCCACCGGAGTGAAGTGGGGCTTCGCCAGGAGATCAGCGGGCGACAAGAAATACGTGATCTGCAACGCCGACGAGGGAGACCCCGGAGCGTTCATGGACCGCAGCGTCTTAGAAGGGGACCCGCATTCCGTCATCGAGGGCATGATCATCTGTGGATATGCGATCGGAGCAAAGGAGGGCTATATATACGTCAGAGCGGAGTATCCCAAAGCCATCCAGCGATTGCGCCAGGCCATCGCCCAGGCAGAGGAAAGAGGCTTTCTGGGAGAAAATATTTTGCAGACTGATTTCAGATTCCGGATCAAGATCAAGGAGGGAGCGGGTGCTTTCGTATGCGGGGAGGAGACGGCCCTCATTGCCTCCATCGAGGGCCGGAGGGGCAACCCTCGGCTGAGGCCTCCTTTCCCGGCGGTCAGCGGTCTCTGGGGGAAGCCGACCAACATAAACAATGTGGAGACCTTCGCCAACATTCCCTGGATCATTCTTAACGGTGCGGAAGCCTTTGCCTCACTGGGAACCGACGACAGCAAAGGGACGAAAGTTTTCGCCCTCACCGGAAAAATAAAAAGGGGGGGCCTGGTAGAGGTCCCCATGGGCATCACGATTAATGAGATTATCTACGATATCTGTAGGGGGATGAGGGAGGGGAAACAGTTCAAAGCCGTGCAGATGGGCGGCCCCTCGGGCGGATGTATTCCCGCCTTGATGGGCCAGATCCAGATCGATTACGCCCAACTAACCAAAACCGGTGCCATCATGGGCTCTGGGGGCATGGTGGTCATGGATGAATCCACTTGCATGGTGGATGTGGCCAAATTTTTTCTGAATTTTACCCAGAACGAGTCCTGCGGGAAGTGTGTCTTCTGCCGCCTGGGAACGAAACGGATGCTGGAAATCTTGGAGAGGATAACAGAGGGAAAAGGAAAAGGAAGTGACCTGGACCTCCTGGAGGACTTAGCCCAGAAGGTAAGGGAGACTTCTCTCTGTGGGCTGGGGCAGACGGCTCCCAATCCGGTCTTAACTACTTTGCGGTATTTCCGGCAGGAATACGAAACCCATATCTTCGACCGAAAATGCCCGGCCCACGTCTGCAGCCCCCTCCTGACCTATACCATTTTTCCAAACTGTTGCACGGGCTGCGGACGGTGTGCCAAATCTTGCCCCGCTCAGGCGATCTCCGGGGAGCGGAAAGAACCTCATTTCATCCAGCCCGAGCAGTGCGTGAAATGTGGCCGATGTTTTGCCTCCTGTTCCTTCGGAGCGGTTTTTAAAGATTGATCATCAATAATCCAAGCTATATACGCTCATGGGCTGGGAATGGCAGAGAAAACCTTAAAGATGGAGAAGGGGATGATGGAGAAAATTAAATTGATCATCAACGGTCAGGAAGTTTATGCCGACCCGCAGCAGACCCTTTTGCAGGCGGTCCAAGAACAGCACTTGGACGAAATTCCCACTCTCTGTTACGACCCCAAGCTGCCACCCTATGGGGCATGCTATCTTTGCGTGGTGGAAGTAGAGGGACGAAAAACCCTGATCCCCTCCTGCAGCACCCGCGTGGAAGCCGGGATGGTGGTCCAGACGAAGAGCGAGAAGATTCGCCAGGCCCGGAAAGCCTGCCTGGAGCTGATCCTCTCTGACCATTATGCCGACTGCCTTGGCCCCTGCCGGTTAAACTGCCCGGCGGGGGTGGATGTTCAAGGGTATGTCTCTCTGATTCATCTGGGCCAATACTCGGAGGCGATCCGCCTCCTTAAAGAGGCCAACCCCCTGCCCTTAGTATGTGGCCGGGTTTGCGTCAGAAAATGCGAAGTGGCCTGCCGCAGGGGAAGGGTAGATGAGGCCGTTGGCATTAATGACTTGAAGCGCTACGTGGCCGATTGGGATTTGGCCAATCCTTACATCCCTGAGCTGAAACCTCGAAACGGAAAGCGCGTGGCTATAGTCGGAGGGGGGCCTTCCGGTCTTTCCTGCGCCTATTTTTTACGGCGGGATGGGTATTCAGCGACGATCTTCGAAGCTCTCCCCCAACTGGGGGGGATGTTAAGGTACGGAATCCCCGAGTATCGTCTGCCCAAGAGAATTCTGGATCAGGAGATTCGATGGCTGATAGACCTGGGAATCGAAACCCGATCCAACCTCCGGCTGGGCACGGATTTTAGCCTACCCGACCTCTTCCAGGATGGCTACCAAGCGATTTTTTTAGGGATGGGAGCCCATAAAGCCACGCCGTTGGGAATCGAAGGAGAAGGAGTTCCCGGCGTACTTCCCGGAGTGGACTTTTTACGCAGCATGCAATTAAGCGGAGGGCCCACTCACAAAGGCAGAGTGGTCGTGGTGGGGGGAGGGAACACGGCGATCGATGCTGCCCGAACGGCCTTACGGTTGGGGGCCGACGAAGTGACCCTCCTCTACCGGAGGACGTTGGCGGAGATGCCCGCCCATCCCACAGAGGTGAAAGCCGCTGAAGAGGAGGGGGTAAATTTCATCTTTCTTTCCGCGCCAAGGAAAGTTATAATCGGAAATAATCGCCTCGCCGCTCTGGAGTGCATGCGGATGTCCCTGGGCGAAGCGGATGAAAGCGGACGAAGAAAGCCGATCCCGATCAAGGGGTCGGAATACCTCCTCTCCTGTAATCATGTGATTTCAGCCATCGGCCAGGATATAGACCTGACGGGCCTCGAAGATAAAAAGGAAAAAATGATCAAGCTCGAGGTCACGAAGAGAGGAGCAATTGCTGTGAATTCTGCTACCATGGAAACCTCGCACCCTGGCGTATTTGCCGGAGGGGATGTGGTCCTGGGACCAGCCACGGCCGTCGAGGCTATCGCCCAAGGTAAAAAAGCGGCTCTTAGCATCCATCGCCATTTAAACCAGAGCCTTAAACCCGTCTCCTTCAACGCCAGTGAATTTAACAGCCAGAAGGACTCTTTTGGGGAGCTCCCCGAAGCTGAATTCTCCACCTTTCGCCCCAAACCCCGAGAGGCAGTAGCCATCCTTCCGGTGAGGGAGCGCCGGGATAACTTTCAGGAAGTAGAGAGGGGGCTGCAAGAAGATCAGACTAAGGCCGAATCCTCGCGCTGCCTTGAGTGTGGCTGCGATTCGATTTACGGTTGCCTCCTTAGAAAATATGCCATGGAATATCAAATTACCCATCTCCCCTACCTGGGAGCGGTCAATAAATACAAAATCGATGACCGCCATCCCTTTATCCTTTATGATCCTAACAAGTGCATCCGCTGTGGCCGATGCGTCAGGACCTGCGAGGAGATTTTAGAAGTCGCAGCTTTGGGGTTCGTCTACCGGGGATTTCAGACCATCGTCAGACCTTCCATGGAGAAGCCCCTGCTGGCCACTAATTGCATCGCTTGCGGAAATTGCCTTTCCGCCTGCCCGACGGGAGCCCTCAGCGAAAAGCTACCCTATCCTCGAAAGGGACCCTGGCCAACGGAAGAAAGAACCTCTATCTGCCATTACTGTTCCGTAGGCTGTAATTTGAAGATCAAATACCTCAACGGAGATTTATTCTTCATAGCCAGCGCTGCCGGAGGGCCAAACGACGGCACCCTGTGTTTCAAAGGGAAGTTCGGTGCTTTTTCCCAGTTCCAGCCTCGACGCGATATCCGCCCCAAGATCAGGCGAGGGAGAGCCTTCGCGGAGGTTTCCTGGGAAGAGGCCCTTGATTTCGTGGCCGAAGGCCTTAAGGGGATTAAAAAAAAATACGGCCCCCGGGCCATTGCCCTTTTAGCCTCGCCCCAAATGTCCAATGAGGAGCTCTTTCTCGTCCGTAAGTTGGGGCGGGAGGTATTGGAGACCCTTCCTATTGACAGCTTCTCCCATTGCCTGCGCTCAGAAGTTCTGCACGCCCTCGACGAAAATTTCGGGAGGACCTCTTCCACCAATACCATGGCCGAGCTCTCCCAGGCCGATGTCATCTTAACAGTCAATTCTGATCCTTTAGAGGAACATCCCGTCCTGGGTTTCGCCATCCGGCGGGCCGTGAAAGGAGGAGCTTCCCTGATCGTTGTTCACTCCCGGGGCACGGAGATGGCCCGTCAAGCGCACCTCTGGCTGGATGCCCGAAAAGGGAGCGCCGCCGTTTTACTCCATGGGATCATGAAAGCAATCCTGGGAAGGGGAAGGCAGAACGAGGCTTTTATCGATAGGCATACCGTTGGTTTTTCTGAGCTGAAGCATACCTTGGAAAAAACCTCCTTGGAAGAGGTTAGCAACGCCAGTGGGGTGAGCCTGGGAAAGATCCACCGCTGCGCGGAAATCCTCTCCCAGCCGCAGGCCAATGTTTTGGCAGTCTACAACATTGATTCCCCTGCGGATAAATCCGAGAATGATCTCCCAGCCCTTGCCAACCTCCTTTTGCTCACGGGGAAGGTGGGCCGGGTCGCCAATGGCCTCCTTCTGCTCAGAGACCATTGTAACTCCCAAGGGCTCTTGGACATGGGGATCGGGGAGGATGGGAACTCTGTCCACCTGAGAGAACCTGGGAAAAGTGGAACCCTTCTCCCCAGGATGGAAAACGGTGAGGTCAAGGCTTGCCTGATCTTTGGGGAAAACCCTCTAAAAGATTTAAATATGAGGAAATACTTCGATTCTTGCCAATTGCTGATCGTGCAAGATTTTTTTTCCACTGAGACGGCGTTGGCCAGCGATGTTTTTCTCCCGGCTTCCACGGCTTTAGAGACCTCAGGGAGTTATACGAACTTCGAAGGGCGTCTTCAAAGGTTTTCCAGGATTTTCCAAGCCAAGAGTGGCATGGAAAACTGGCAAGTGGTCTGTCGATTAGCTGAGAAGATGGGGCACCCTTGGCCCTACTGCTCTTCTGAAGAGATTCTCGAAGAGATTTTAGGCCAGGCCAATCGATGGCCGGTGAAGGATTCATTTCCTTTTTCCCACAGGAAAGCCCGATTTTGCAACATTCCTCCTTCTATGGCTGTACCTCCGGTTCTACCGTCCTCATTCTGCTCCCTTTGTGAACGGGTGGAGATACTCAGGCAGAAGAAACTAATTCTTTAAAGTCCCAGCACTCCGGTGTTGGCCGGCAGAGGGGAGGGATAAAATATGGAGGCCACCTCACAGACGAAAATGGATTATATCGAACCGCTGGAAGCTCAGTTGGAGAAGAACCGGAAAGAACTCTCGGAGGTGGAAGAGAAGTTGAACAAAAGTGGGAACATGTTGCAGGCCATCCTCCAGACGATCAACGAAATCGTAATCGTTTTCGACAAAGACCTGAACATCAAGATGATCAATCGCCAGGTAAATTTCCGTGATAAAAAATGCCACGAATTTTTTTTCGGGGTACCGGGGGTTTGTGAAGATTGTCCAGTGCTGCGAACGATTCAGGAGAAGAAGAGCATCTCGGTCGAAAAGGTCATCCGGAATGAATATTATCGCATCCAAACCCATCCCCTCACGAACCTACAGGGGGAGGTCGAGGGAGTGATCGAAGTCAGCCGCCCCATCACCGGGGAAAAAGCGAGGGAGCAACAGCTATTCCATGCCGACAAGCTCTCTTCGCTGGGGTTGCTGGTTTCCGGTATCGTCCACGAGATCAACAACCCCAACGCCTATATTTGCGGGAATATTCCCATCATCAGGGAGGCCTTCAAGGCCATCTTTCCGATATTGGACGAGCACGTCCGCCAAAACCCTGGTTTTCAGGTGGCTCGCCTGGATTATTCTCTTTTCAAAGAAAATGTCACTTTGATGCTCGACGACATGATCCAAGGCTGTAGCCGCATTCAAAACATCCTGGGAAGCCTGAAGAGCTTCACCCGCAGGCCCGAAGGGTTGCTCAGCGAAAGAGTGGAGCTGAACGACGTGGTCAACGAGGGAATGCGCCTGGTCTACAATACGATGAAACGAATGGCTGTGATTCATACCGACTTGCAGGAAGGCCTTCCTGGCGTGAAAGGCAACAGGGACAAATTGATTCAGGCTTTTGTGAATTTGATGATCAATGCCTGGCAAGCGATCAAGAAAGAGAAAGGAAATATCTGGGTCAAGACCCAATTCGAGCCCAAAGATAACTGCGTTTGCCTGAGCATCTGCGATGACGGATGCGGCATGGGAGAATTCGCCAAAGCGCAAATTTTCAATCCCTTTTTCACAACCAAGAAAGAAGGTACCGGGCTGGGCCTCTCGATCGTGGCCAAGATCATCGGCGAACACAACGGCAGGATCGACTTGAAGAGCGAGGTCGGCACGGGGAGCACCTTTACCCTCCGCTTACCAGTGGAATCTTGAGGAAGTAACATGGGCAGAATCCTGGCCATTGATGACGACCCAGGGGTACTGCGCTATCTGTTTGTCCTCCTGATGCAAACCGGGAAACACGAAGTCAAGACTCTGGAAGATAGCACAAAAGCTATTCAAGAATTGGATCAAGGGAGATACGATGTCTTGTTGTTGGATATGGACATGCCAGGAGTGACTGGCCTGGACATTCTCCAATATGCGCGGGAGAAATACCCGGACTTGGAGACCATCGTCCTTACCGGCGTAGAGGATGTGCAGCTGGCCGTGAGGGCCATGAAATTGGGGGCCTATGATTATCTGTCCAAGCCCGTGAACAACGACCTTTTGCTTCTGGTCCTGGAGAGAGCCTTGGAGCGAATGCTTTTGAAGGACCAGGTTCAGGAATTGCGGAAAGATTTCAAATATGAAGATTTAAATAATAAGGAGGCCTTCCGGGATATCGTCACCCGCAGCCCCGTGATAATCAAAACCCTTCGTTATGTCGAGCGGATTGCCAACAGCCAGTCCAGCGTTCTAATCTGGGGAGAGAGCGGCACGGGGAAAGAGCTGATTGCCCGGGCCATCCATGCCGTGAGCCCGCGAAAGAATCAAAAGTTCATCGCCGTCAACGCCGGAATTTTTGCCACCGAGCTCTTTGCCTCGGAATTTTTCGGCCACATAAAGGGCTCTTTCTCGGGAGCCTATTCAGACAAAAAGGGCTTCCTGGAAGCTGCCCACCGGGGTACCCTCTTTTTAGATGAGATTGGAGAGCTTTCTCTTCCCATTCAGGTGAAGCTGCTGCGGGTGCTGCAAGAAGGAGAATACTTTCGGCTGGGCTCGACCCAAAATCAGAAGGTGGATGTGCGCATCATCGCCGCCACGAACAAAGACCTTCAGGTGGAGATCAAGAAAGGAAATTTCAGAAAGGACCTCTTCTTTCGGTTGAACGTCAATTCTATCTACCTTCCTTCCCTGCGGGAGCACAAAGAGGACATCCCTCTTTTGGCTTACCATTTCTTGGAGAAATACAACCAGGTCCATAAGAAGCAGATCCGGGAGATTTCCGAGCCCGTGATGAACCTTTTACAGCAGTATACCTACCCAGGGAATGTCCGGGAGCTAGAGAATATCATCAATCACATGGTCTCAATCGAGGCCTCTGACAAACTGACGAAATCGTCCCTGCCCTCCTATTTTTCCGAAGCCTTTACCAATCACAAAGGACCCTCCCCTCCCTTGGAAGAAAAGACCCTCCAGGAACTGGAAAGAGAATACATCGGGAAAATTCTCGAAAAAACGGGCGGGAATAGAAGCCGGGCTGCTAAAATTTTAGGCATATCACGGGTCAACCTGATATCGAAAATCAAGCGTTATCAGTTGGGTTAATCGCAGGGGCAGTAATCTGTAATGGCCATGGAATTATCTGCCTTTCACCTCTCCTTTAGGCGATGTCCAACGTCTTCCCGCTGACTTTCTTGATGCCCCGCCTTTCCTTACATTTCAATGGTTTTCTTTCAGGTTAAAAACCGGAAAAATCTTGCACAACACCCAAAAGAGGATAAAGGGCATGGCTCCGATGAGCAGGGCACCGAAAAGACCTTCTTTAAAAGTTTGGAGGTCGCGCGGGATGATGGGGAGCACATAATGCATGTATCCGGCGAAAGTGAGGGAAAAGGACTGGCCGCCGATGACCACGTTCCACCTCATCATGAATACGCCAAAGAGAACCAGAACCAGGGCCCAAAGAGCCCGTTTGATGGTAAGGCCGGGGATCAATAGCAGGATGAAGGGAACCAGGCTTCCGAGGGTATATTGAAAGATAAAAATATTGATAAAGTCTTTTCCATAGATCACATCCTGTAAAATGTCCCAGGATTTAACCGCCGTATACCCCCGGAAGACAAGGTCTAAGAGTTCCAGGCTGATGGAGAATATCATAAAGAAGATGAGGTACTTCGAGGTGATCTTTATCTCGAATTCCTCAACGCTTCGAATCTCATCCAGGGCGGAAGGTACGAAGGGAGATTTTTTCCGGGAAGCCAAGATCTTCCTTATTTCCATAGTAATGATGTACGTGAGCATGCAGAGGGCCACACCGGAAACAATTGCCGACATGATGAATATGACCGGCATTAGAGGGGTCATCCACAGGGCGTTGGCTTTCACCGAGCCGAATATGAATCCAGCGTAACCGTGCAGAAAGCAGGCCACCGGAACCCCGATCCCCGCCAGGATTTTAACCGCATGGTGATCCTTTTTCAGGGCTAACTCCCTGATATCATGAGCCCTCAAAGTCAGGATGGTAAAGAGAAAATAGCGGATATTCTCTGAGAAGCTTTTGTTCAGTTGGTTCTTGAGTTTTAAGGAGGTCTCCACAAAATGTTTCCGATAAATGAACCAGAGCTCAGAGGCCACGATCGACCCATAGATAAAAATAACGACCCCAAAGGCCGCAATGGCTGAGGAGAAATGGGGGGTCATCAATACATAAAAATTTCTTTCCGGTCGAGTGAGATGAAAGAGCAGCGGCATGGGCGCGACGATTAAGAGGGCAAAGGAAAAAAGCAGGGAAAAATGGGCCATCTCTTTCAACTGTTTTATACCGAAGAGATGATATAGAGAGGAAAGGACAAAGGCCCCAGCCACCAGCCCGGTCATGAAGGGGTACATGACTATCTGGATGGACCAGTAAACATATTCATTCGGATAAACGAAGAGTTCTTTTAAGGTCCAGACTTCTTCCAGGACGGTCATTACCTTACCTCCACACTAAGACCGATATAATAGACCTGAGGTTTGGTTCCGTATTCTCCCTTGTGAGTCTCGACCCGCTGAGTCAGGATTACTTTCTAATGGGGTTTGCTTGCTTGATGGGGATTGTGACAACCTACACAATCTCCACCTGGATTGTGGCTCTCTGCGTCAATGCCGCTTATCTCCGACCTTTTACTCGTAGGGTAAGCGAGGTGGGTATGACACCTTAGGCAAAGTTCCCGACCCCGGTCTATAGCCAGTTTCGCCGGGTTGGACGGATGCTCCAGGGCTGGCCCATGGCAGTTTTCACATTCTATAAGGTTATGGCGGGAGGAACGAACTTGTTGATCCGATTCGGCATGGCAGTCCTGGCAGTATTCCTTCCCCTGATACTTTACCTTAACGGCTTTCCACTCCCCTTCATTCGACTTCCGCTACCAGCCATACATATACCCGCTTTCGTGGACTCCAAAATCCTCTGGAACCACGAAGATCCTGGCGATTAAAATGACCCCGGCCAAGGCCAAAACCACAATCAGCGGTCTCAATTGGTGCATACGCCCAGCGCCCTCAGGAAAAAGGTTAGTTGTGATTGCTAAAAAACTGATATTTTCGCTCTACCGAAGCTTGGTCTGGCATTAAGGCCTTCTTATAAAGAATAGAAGCCCGAAAATACATGCCCATTACCCGGCGTTCGATAAAGTTAATTCATCCATTAGTGAAATGTTCCGCCGGCAAAAAAAAAACTTGACATTAGATACCACGTTGTGGTATCTAATGTCAAATTGTTTTTCGGGCTCCCGATAAAAGCATGTCGGGAGGAGAAAAAGGTTTCAGAATTTTTTATGCTGCCTTTCCAGTTAAAAATGAATTTATTGTATAGGAACTTCTTTTTTGGACACGGATATACACAGCACGGCAAAGCCGCAATCAAAAGAAATCACCCCCTCCCTGCCCTCCCCCCTCGAGGGAGGGATAGGGTGGGGGGGATTGCTTAACAAAATTTAAAGAATTTGCACGTTAGTAGTACAGATTATCAGGATAAACAAAGAAATAATTATCTGCGGTTATCTGCGTAAATCTGCGTCCTATTAAATTTTAAAAAATCTCTTTTGTAATGGAGGTGAAAAGTGAAAAGATTCTTTCTTTTAGTATTTTTATTGGGAGGGCTCCTGCTGGCATCCATTGCCCTGGGGAGAATTGGCGGGGGAGATATTAAATATACCGTAAAGCGGGTGGGGGAGGTCACCTTCAGTCATGACACTCATGTTGAGGCCATGGGCTTTAATTGCACGGAGTGCCACCCCATTACCTTTGTCACCAAAGAACAACACAAGGTGGCCAAAATGATCCACCGGCGGCAATCGCAATCCTGCGGAAAATGCCATGACGGCAAGCAGGCTTTTGATTTACGGGGGAATTGTTATATCTGCCATAACAGGGAGGTAAAATAAGATGTTAGAGGGGCGAGATGAGTTGACCATCATTCAAGAAGATATTAAACGCGCTTTAAGCAGGGGGAACGCCAGATGGGCCATGCTCATTGACCTTAGACGTTGCATTCTCTGCCACGCCTGCACGGCTGGATGCATAGCTGAACAGAAAAGCCCTCCGGGAATTATTTACCGGCCGGTTTATGAAGAAGAGATGGGAAAGTTTCCGAATGTAAAAAGAAGATTTACGCCCAGGCCTTGTTTGCAGTGTGATGATCCTCCTTGTGTTGAGGCCTGCCCAAATAAGGGAGAGGACAAGGCCACATGGAAAAGCACAAAGGAAGTCAGCGCCGGGATTGTCATGATCAATTATGACCAATGCATTGGTTGCGGGCGCTGCGTCGTGGCCTGTCCTTATAAGGCCAGGAACATGGACGGCGGCGAATTTTACACGGAAGGGACCCCCAAAGTCGAAGAATATGAAAAAGCGCCAACCTGGGAATACAGCAAAAAATGGCCTCGGCAAAAACACCATATACCTTATGGCACCGCCAGAAAGTGCCATTTTTGTGTGCACCGCTTAAAAAGCAAAATGGTCCCCATGTGCGTCAGCACCTGTATTGCCAGGGCGAACTATTTTGGAGACTTAGAAGATAAGGAAAGTCTCCTTTATAAAATGATGCAAGGAAACAAAGTTAAAGTATTGCAGGCGATTAGGGCCAAAGGAGAGCCAAAGGATAAGGCAGTAAAGATTAAAAATGAAGCGCTTCGCGGGAAGAGCCCTCAAGATATTGCCAAAATGATAGGCTATCCGGGCCGTATTCCGGTCTTTGCCGATTCATCAAAAACTAAACCGCGGGTTTACTATATAATGCCTTAAAGGGGGGTCAGAATAATGGAGGGAAGAAAGAATAACGGCAATGAGCTAAGCAGAAGGGATTTTCTTAAATGCCCCGCAGTGCTTGGCGGAGTCCTGCTTACTTCGCAGATGGAGTGGGCCACTGATTTGATGAAAAGGGCTGAGGCCGGGCAGCTTACTCCGGAAGAAGAGTATGAATTGATCCGGGCGGAAAATACCCTTTATACGATATGCCTGCAGTGCAATACCGGCTGTGGAATTAAAGTCAAACTCTTCCGCAAGAACCAATCGGCGGTTGCCCTGAAAATAGACGGGAATCCCTATGACCCCTTTGTCTCCGTTCCGCACCTGCCTCACAAATCTTCACCCTTTGAAGTCAATACCATCGACATGGCCATCTGCCCCAAGGGGCAAGCCGGGCTGCAAACAGCTTATGATCCATACCGGCTCACCAAGGTGCTAAAGAGGGCAGGGAAAAGGGGCGAAGGGAAGTGGATGACCGTCCCTTTTGACCAGGCCATCGAAGAAATTGTGAACGGCGGCCTGCTCTTTAAGCATGTACCGGGAGAAGAGAATCGGAACGTGGAAGGGCTAAAGGATATTTGTGTCTTGCAAGACCCTAAAATCATCAAGGCCCTCTCCGATGATCTGGCTGCCATCCGCAGGGCCAAGACGCCGGAAGAAAAGAAGGCCGCAGTAGAAGCCTATAAGAGAAAACATGCTGTTAATCTCCAGTACCTGATCGATCCCGACCATCCGGACCTCGGCCCGAAGAACAACCAACTGGTTTATGGCTGGGGAAGAAAAAAAGGAGGGCGGAGCCAGTTCGCTGCCCGGTTCTTCGGGAATGCTTTGGGAACAACCAACCTCAACGGACATACCACTGTCTGCCAGGGTTCCCTCTACTTTGCCGGAAAGGCGATGAGCGAGCAGTACCAGGAAGGGTCCTGGAAGGGAGGGGAAAAATTTTACTGGCAGACCGAAATTGAAAGCGCTGAGTTTATCCTTTTCGCAGGAGCTAATCTTTTTGACGGCAATTACGGGCCTCCCAACCGGGCGGCCAGGCTGATGCCCAAAATCACTTCAGGAGAGACGAAGATCGCCGTGGTCGACCCGCGTTTTTCCAAGCTTGCTTCCAAAGCCTGGAAGTACCTGCCGGTGAATCCCGGAACAGACGGAGCCATGGCCCTGGCCATGATTCAGTGGATCATTAAAAATCAACGCTTCAACTCGGCATATCTGGCCAATGCCAACAAGGCCGCAGCGAAAACGGGTAATGAACCCACCTGGTGCAATGCCGCCTGGCTGGTAAAAATCAAAGATGGAAAACCCGATGCTTTCCTTCGGGCTTCCGAGATCGGGCTGGCCCCCAAAGAAGTCCGGAAAACCAAGGACGGCAAGGAGTTTGAATTCGAATACATGGTCGTCCTCAAGGACGGAAAACCGCAAAAGGTCGATCCCAATGATGAAAAGGAAGCCGTAAAGGGTGACCTTTTAATTAATGCAAAATTGCCAACCCCCGATGGGAAGGAAATCCAGGTTAAATCATCTCTGCAGATACTGGCCGACTCAGCCAGCGAAAAGTCCATGGAAGAATGGTCAAAGATCTGCGGCATCCCCGTGAAAGACATCGAAGAATTAGCCCGGGAGTTCACGGCGCATGGAAGAAAGGCTTCGGTGGACATTCACCGCGGCGTATCCCAGCACACTAACGGGTTTTTCAACGTGACCGCTTTTTACAATATGGCCCTGCTGATCGGGAACTTTGACTACCGGGGCGGATTGATTGCCCCCGCCACCTTCAACATAGCGGGGGGGAAGGAAGGGCAGCCCTTTAACTTCAGCGCGCTCCATCCCGGCAGGATCTCGAACTTCGGCATCAGCATCATCCGCCACGATGTCAAGTATGAGGATACAACTGTTTTTACCGGTTATCCGGCCAAGAGGAACTGGTGGCCTCTGGCGTCGGACGTATATCAGGAGATCATCCCTTCCATGGGGGATGCCTACCCTTATCCAATAAAAGCCTACTTCCTTTATATGGGGGCTCCGAATTATGCTTTGCCCGCAGGACATACCACCCATGAAATCCTGGTGAACACGGCGCAGATTCCCCTATTCGTTACCTGGGATATTCTGGTCGGCTCCACCAGCATGTATGCGGATTATATTTTTCCGGATTTGAGTTACTTAGAGAGATGGGAATTTCAGGGGTCGCACCCGAACATTCCAGTAAGGATTCAAGGGGTGAGAAATCCGGTGATTGCCCCCATTCCCGAGTCGGTAAAAGCCTTCGGGGAGGAGATGCCCATCAGTTATGAGTCTGTAATGCTGGCCATAGCCGAAAAGATGAAACTTCCGGGCTTTGGTAAAGATGGTTTTGGCCCGGGGATGGATTTCAATAGTCCGGAGGATTTTTACCTGAAGATGGTAGCAAACTTGGCAACCGATGGAAAACCTGTGCCCGATGCCGATGATAAAGAAGTGGAGCTCTTTCTAAAATCGAGGATCCATCTGCCCAAGAGCGTATTCAATCCTGAAAGGTGGGTAAAGGCCTGCGGCGAAGCCAACTGGAGAAAGGTGGTCTATCTACTCAACCGCGGCGGGAGGTATCAGGATTATGCGGAGGCCTTCAAAGGGGATCAAGTAGCCAACAGGTATGGCCGACAGATCAACATGTACCAGGAAAAGACCGCTAAAACCAAAAATGCCTTCACGGGAAAACCCAACCCGGGTTACGCCCTCTATGTGCCTATTCAATCATCCCTGGGCAAGCCCCTGGAAGCGGACGGCCTGACCGGCGATCTTCATCTCTTGACCCAGCGGGACATTGCCCATTGTAAATCGCGGACCATTCCTAATTACTGGTTGTTGGCCATCTCCCCTGACAATGGGATAATCATCAATAAAACGGATGCGGATCGGTTGGGCCTTAAAGAAGGAGATCGGGTAAAAGTGGTTTCGGCCACCAACCCGGAGGGGGTGTGGGACTTTAAGAATGGAATAAAAAAACCACCGATCGGCAGAGTTCAGGTTACCCAGACGATCAAACCTGGCGTAGTTACCTTTACGCTGGGGCACGGACACTGGGCGACTGGAGCTTCGGATGTAGTGATTGATGGAAAGGTCATCAAAGGTGATCCGCGGAGGGCCACCGGGGTCCATCTCAACGCGGCCATGTGGATCGATCCTTACCTCAAAAATACTTCCTTACAAGATCCTGTGGGGGGAAGCGTGGTGTTCTATGACTCGAAGATCAAGTTGATCAAAGTCTGATTGGTCCATTGGGAATCTCCCTACTAATTTCCTGCTCGGGCCTCTCGGCAAAAAATAGGTTAACTGCCAGAGGCCCATTTTTCTCTTCTCCTGCCTTAAGAAAAAAATCAGCAAAAGGTTGCGCAATACACTTGACAAAAAGGGAGTTTACCATTATTTTTAGTATAAATTTTTAAAGGGGAGATTTGTCTACCGAGGGCTTTCTCGGCAATTCGTTTTTCGCCAAACCCTCTTGGGAACGTCTTAAAAATTAAAACTTTAAATTATTTTGAGGAGGTAGAACATGGTTCGGGAAAGTTTATTTAGAGGGAATTTGTTAACTTTGACTATTGGGGCCTTGATTTGTTTGCTTGTCTTACCGGCTGCGCTGACAGCCCAGGAAAAAGAGAAGGATACCAGGCCGGAAAGGGGGATGGCCATATACACGGAATACTCCGGGATATTCGTTGGGCCGGGTGAGGCTGTAAGGATGGAGTTAACCGTGGAAAACAAGGGGAAGACCGATGAAAATATCGCCTTGAAAATATCCGCGATCCCCAAAGGCTGGAAAGCCTCGCTCAAAGCCCCGAACTACACGGTCAATGCCATGCCCGTTCCCGGGGGGAAAACCAAAACCCTGACTTTTTCGGCAGAGCCGGACAAGGGGATCAAGCCCGGCAGCTATCCCTTCCAGATCGATGCTCAAACCGAAGATGGAAAGTTTAGCTCATCCCAAAAAATCAATGTCACCGTCCGCGAAAAATCAGAGATTGCCGATGAAATCCTGGTGACCACTTCCTACCCCGTGCTTCAGGGACAGACCGATGCCCGATTTGAGTTTTCCCTCGAGGTGACCAATAAAAGCGAGAGCGATAAGAATTTTAACCTTTCCGCCCAGGCTCCGCCGAAATGGGAAGTGAATTTCAAGCCGGCTTACGAGCAGAAGCAGATTTCCAGCTTCCGGGTAAAAGGAGGCCAGAGCCAGACTGTAGCCGTCGAAGTCACCCCTCCTAAAGATGCCACCGCCGCGAACTTTCCCATTACGGTCTGGATCGCCTCTGGCGAGAAAAAGGCCGAAGCTAAACTAACCGTTATTCTCACGGGAATCTACAAGCTCGACGCCGGAACTCCCACCGGACTCCTCTCCCTGGAGGCCTTTGCCGGTAAACCGGCCATTATGTCCCTTTTTGTAAAGAATAACGGCTCAGCCGTTAACCGCAACATTAACTTCAGTTCCTTCAAGCCGGAAAACTGGAAAGTGGAATTCAAGCCGGAGAAGATCGACGCTCTGGAACCCGGGGCCCTGAAACAGGTGGAAATCACCATTTCGCCATTTGGCCAAGCACTGGTCGGAGATTATTCAGTGGCTCTTTCGGTTGATGGAGAGAAGGGCAGCAGCAAGACAGTGGAGATGCGGGTGTCCGTAAAAACCTCTGCGGCCTGGGGCTGGATCGGAATCATTATTATTGTGGCGGTCATTGCCGGTCTGGGCGGGATATTCTACTGGCTGGGGAGGCGGTAAGATGAATGGGCCGAATGTCATCGAAACCCAGGACCTGACTAAGGTTTACGGCGAACAGGTCGCCGTGGACCACCTTAACATCAATATCAACCAGGGAGAAGTGTTCGGCTTCCTGGGTCCCAACGGCGCGGGCAAAACGACCACTTTGCTCATGCTTTTAGGGCTTAGTGAGCCTACCTCCGGTAAGGCCAGGGTATGTGGATTTGACCCCACCCGCGAAGCCCTTAAAGTAAAAAGATTGGTGGGCTACTTGCCGGAGAATGTCGGGTTCTATGACGATATGAATGCCGTCCAGAATTTATTGTACATCAGCCGGTTGAACGGGATTCCCGATGACCTGGCCAGCATTAAGATCAAGGAACTTTTAAAAGTGGTTGACCTGGAAGTGGACCCCAGAAAGAAAGTGGGAGAATACTCCCGGGGAATGAGACAGCGTCTGGGGATTGCCGAGGTCCTTATCAAGGATCCTCAGGCGGTTTTCCTGGATGAGCCTACGCTGGGGCTCGACCCGGACGGATCGCTGCAGATGCTGGATTTGATTCGATCCCTAAGCCAGGATAAAAAGATCACGGTCTTTTTTTCTTCCCACCTCCTGGACCAGGTTCAAAAAATTAGCCACCGCGTAGGGATTATGATCAAGGGTCAAATGGTGGCCGTAGGCCGAATCGAAGACCTGGCCAAAGAGAAACTCGGAGTAGGGCCGGAGAAATATACTTTGGAAGAGGTCTACATGAAGTATTTCAAGGAGGGTTTGTTGTGAAGGGACTAATCACCATATGCCGGAAGGAATTGGCCGACCATTTCAGCAGCACGCGCTTCATCCTGCTCTTTTATTTGATCCTGATGGTCAGCCTGGTAACGGCTTTCATCGTTGGATCGGGGCTGCGGGATGAGCTAAAAGATGTGGCCAAACCCACCTTTGTTTTTTTGATGCTCTTTACATCGCCGGGGAAACTATTTTCCCTGATTCAGTTCATTGCCATCTTCGGCCCCCTTTTGGGGATTGTTCTGGGTTTTGATGCCGTCAACCGGGAGCGCAGCGCCCGCACGCTAAGCAAACTGGTCTCCCAGCCCATCTACCGGGATTCGGTCATTAACGGAAAGTTCCTGGCCGGGTTGATCACGATTTCCATCATGTTGGTGTCGATCGTTTTAATTATTTCCGGCCTTGGCCTGTTGCTTATCGGGGTGGTTCCCGGGCCGGAGGAAATCTCGCGCCTGTTCATCTATTTAGTGATCAGCATTTTCTACATTGCTTTCTGGCTGGGGATTTCCATTCTGTTCTCCGTGGGATTCCGCAGCGTGGCCACTTCCGCTCTGGCCGCCATTGCCTGCTGGATTTTCTTCTCCTTTTTCGTAGCCATGGGGGCCAGTGTGATGGCCGACGCGATCTCTCCCGTCGATCAAGCCAGGGCCTCAATAAATCCTGAATTGCTGATCAAGCATGAACAAACCCGCAAGATAATTTCCCTGGTTTCACCGATGACCCTTTACAGCGAGGCCACAACCATCATCCTGGACCCCCTGAGAAAAACTACCCAGTCGATACTTTTGATGGGGCCGATGGAAAGATTATCTATCTCCCGGTTTCAAAGCCCACTGCCTCTATCCGAAAGTGTTTACATAGTCTTCCCTCATCTCATCTCGTTGATGGCCATTACGCTGGTTTGCTTTGCCATCTCCTACACAGTTTTCATGCGCCAGGAGGTTAGGTCCACCTGAGTAACGGCCATACGCCAAAGGAAACGGAGAGCTCAACAATCTTCTGCTGCATGCCCAGGGCCCGGTAAATTTTTTTGATCACCAGGCCCCTGGCTTGATCCAGGTTTCCCCTGCTTCCAAAGCCCTTTATATATAAATCCCCAAACACCTTCACTTTGGTAGTAGTCGCCCTTGGCGAACCAAGTTAATATTTAAATCTCCATGATTTCATATTTTTTTGTGTTACTTTCCCTAAGCAAGGTTTTAAAAAATCTGCGACTGATGTGTCCTCTGTCGCTGATTTAAAACTTTGGACCCTGTATTCAGGAGTTAGGTGCTTTTTTGATTACGAGTGGCTGGCAATCAAAAAAATTGACTTTTGCAAACCATTAATATATAAAACTTGGGTAACTATTTAGAAATATCCGGAAGACTGCAGTAAAAAATAATCTGCTCCCTTTTGCCCCAAATGAAATTTTACCCTTCTATACTTAGTTATTTATTTGATAGCAAAAGCACCAAGCGAAATATCCGCTTACTTCTTAAATTTTTGCTGGTCCTGGGAATTTTGGTGTCCACCTCTAGCATCATTTTTCATTTTCTCATGGCCGCGGAGGGTAAGGAACATTCATGGATTACCGGGTTTTACTGGACCCTCGTGGTGATGTCAACCCTGGGTTTCGGCGACATCACTTTCACGGAGGACCTTGGCCGGGCTTTTTCTATTCTTGTGCTTCTTTCTGGAGTTGTTTTTCTTCTAATACTGTTCCCGTTTACATTTATTAAGTTCTTTTTTGGGCCTTGGATCGAGGCGGAATCTAAGAAGCGGACTCCGCGCGAACTGCCACCGGAAACAGAGAACCACATCATTATGACTTGCTATGATTCGGTAACCAGGGCCTTAATAGAGAAACTGAATAATTACAAACGGGACTATATTGTGATTGTGGAGGATTTTCAGCGAGCCTTAGAATTATATGATACGGGAATTCGGGTGGCGGTGGGAAGCATCGACGACCCCGAAACCTACCGAAAGATGCGCGTCGATAACGCGGCTCTGGTAGTAGCCACCAACAGCGATGAAATGAATACGAACATTACCTTCACCGTTCGGGAGTTAAACGAGCGGGTTCCCATTATCACTACAGCGGATTCTCCCTATTCGGTTGATATTTTAAACATGGCCGGAAGTTCACGGGTGATGCGGTTATATGATATCTTGGGCCGTTCATTGGCAGGATGGACGATGGGCGGCGACTGCAGCGCCAACGTAATCGGTCGTTTTGACGATTTAATTATTGCCGAGACACCTGCCATCGGCACTCCCCTGGTTGGAAAAACTTTGGCGGAGAGCAAGTTGCGCGAAAATTATGGGGTCACTGTTGTGGGAATCTGGAAAAGGGGAAAGTTTGAAATTCCCACACCCGAAACTCTGATCGATCGTACAAGTGTATTGGTATTGGCGGGGGGAGAGAAACAGCTAACAGCCTATGACGATGTTTACTCATTTTACCATATTTGCAGCCACGCCGGAGATCCGGTGATTATCATCGGGGGGGGGCGCGTGGGACAGACTATCGCTGATAGGTTTCAGGAAAGGGGGATCCCCTATCTAATCATTGAAAAAAATCCAAGAAAGGCACAGGAAAAAGGACATTATGTGCTGGGCGATGCTGCCGACATTAGCACATTGAAAAAAGCTTGGATTGAAAAGGCGCCGGCAGCGCTGATCACTTCCCATGATGACGCCACGAACATCTATCTAACGAAGTATTTAAGAAGTCTAAGACCGGATATGCAGATCATTAGCCGAGCGAACCTGGATCGAAATGTTTCCACCTTGCATCGCGCCGGCGCCGATTTTGTAATGTCCTATTCCTCCCTGGGCGCTAATGCCATTTTCAACTTCCTCGAAAATGAAGATACCCTGATGCTGGCCGAAGGATTGAATATTTTCCATCTGCGAGCACCCAGGTCGCTTGAGGGTAAAACCCTGGCTCGCTCGCGGATCCGGGAAGAAAGTGAGTGTACGGTGATTGCCCTGAAGGTTGACGGCCTTATGTCAATCAATCCTGATCCACATATTCCAATTAAAGAGAATGCCGAAATGATATTGGTCGGCACTTATGAGGGCGAACGGAAATTTATGCGAGCGTTTGGATCATGATCTCCCTTCATGGGTGCAAAGCGAGATAAAAACATAATCAAGATGCTTCGAGAGGGATGATGCGGAACCGGGAAACGTCCACCAGCCCTTTATCCGTTATCTTTAATTCCGGAATTACGGGCAGAGTCAGGAAGGATAGGGTCAGAAAAGGATTCGCCGGCATGGCGCGGATTTCCCTCCCGGCCTCATTCAGTTGCGCCAATTTCAAAGCCACCACTTCGGATGTCTCCCGGGACATGAGACCGGCAATGGGCAAAGAAAGAGAGGCTTTAACTTCCCCCTGATCTACCACTACAAACCCCCCTTGCATTTTCTGGATTTCCTCGACGGCCCTCCTCATATCCTCATCGCTTACTCCAACGACTACAATGTTGTGGGAATCATGGGCGACGGAAGTCGCTAAGGCGCCGCGTTTTAGGCCCAATCCTTTCACCAGGCCGATACCGACATTTCAAGAAGCTTTATGCGGTTCGATGACCGCGATCTTCAGAATATCCAGTTCAGGGTCGGAGATAACTTTCCCGTGGTTATTTGTTTTGACTGGCAAGATCAGCTTTTCAGTCAGGATCTGGTCGGGAACAATACCAATGACCCAAGCCTTCTCGGTCTTCAATTCCAGGGAGAAAGACGATTCATCCAGGGGTTTAATTTTAACTGACCGCAAAACTTTCGGGCTAAACCCGAAAGAAAAAAGAGGGTAAGCTTTGCCTTCGCGGGCGACAACCTTCCCTCCTTTAATGGTCAATCTAACCTGAAAATGGTTCAGGTCGGAGACCACCGCCAGGTCAGCCAGACGACCAGGGGCAATGGCTCCGCGGTCTCTCAGGCCAAAGCGTTCCGAAGGGTTCAGGGTAACCATCTGTATGGCTGTCGCCGGATCAAGCCCCAGAGAAACGGCCAGGCGGAGCAGGTGGTCGATATCCCCTTTGTGGATGAGGTCATAGGATTCCAGATCGTCCAGAACAAAAAGGGAGCGGTGAGAATTTTGGGGTGTGATTGCCGGGAGAAGGTCCCGCAAGTTCTTGGCGGCTGATCCTTCGCGGATCATCAGCCACATTCCCAGCCGGAGTTTTTCCTCAGCCTCCGCTCTTCCCA